>Ga0209340_1001892_pt1 | contig 13304 bp, 7 predicted proteins | sample EPASupsiteSAE323_FD_187266 | JGI IMG/M metagenome (GOLD analysis project Ga0209340, IMG submission 187266) | Bioremediated contaminated groundwater from EPA Superfund site, New Mexico - Sample SAE3-23 (SPAdes) (version 2) | ecosystem: Environmental > Aquatic > Deep subsurface > Groundwater >... | reverse complement strand
AAATAAGAGCCATGCACTTAAAAAAAGCTGTTCCAAATAGTATTACAACCCTTAATCTGCTTTGTGGCACTCTTGCCATTATACTTGCATTTAAGGGGCTGCAGCTCTGGTCGGTATACCTTATACTTGCCGCTGCTGTTTTTGATTTTTTTGACGGATTTGCAGCTCGTATATTAAAGGCATACTCTCCAATGGGAAAGGAGCTGGATTCACTTGCAGATCTGGTAAGCTTTGGACTGGCTCCTACTATTCTCGTCTACTACAGATTTCAGGATTATACAAGTCAGTTCAGCACGGGGAATATGGAATCAGCCTGGATCAGTGTACTTACTCTCATTCCGGTTTTAATAACTCTCGCGTCTGCCCTTAGGCTGGCAAAATTCAATGTGGATACAAGGCAAAGTGAAAACTTCATTGGCGTTCCTACTCCTGCCAATGCACTTCTCATTGTTATGTTTCTTCACTACACTACCTTCAATCCCCAATTTGATTATTTATATGAAAATTTATGGTTCTTCCCTTTACTCTCTGTAATATTATCATATCTTTTAATCTGCAACATCCCAATGTTTTCTGTAAAGTTCAAAAACATGGGATGGAAAGGGAATGAGATCAGATACCTGTTTTTAATTTTCACCGTTCTCATTCTGCCCATAGTTATAATTACAAAAGCAACATGGTCTTTATGGCTGTTGCTGGTATTCTCGCTGTATATTATTACAAACATCTTTTCTTTCATATTCTCTACATTAAAAAGTAAGTAATGAGGCAATATTCAAATATTGATGTTACCCAAATAGAGGAATATGAGAAAAAAATAGACTTGTTGGCCAGTTTAAACAAGACACTTATTGGTGCTATTCCGGATCTGATGTTTGTTCTGTCACGTAATGGTACAATAATAAATTACAAGGCAGAAGATCGGTCTTTACTATATGTCCAGCCCGATACTTTTCTTGGGAAAAACATTAAGGACTGCCTTCCGGCAGATGTTGCCCGGCTTGCGATTGAAAAGATAGAGGAAATTCTCTCCACAGGTCAGATATCCCCATTTACCTATTCTCTTACAGTTGACAATAAGGTCCATTTCTACGAATGCCGGATGTCATACGATGGCAAAGATGAATTTATTGCTCTCGTGAGAGATTTTACCGAACAGAAAAAAATTGAAAACGAACTTTTAAAAAAAGACAGATTACTTGAAGCGATTTCGAAAGTGAGCCAGCTCCTGCTTCATGAAAAACCGTTAAGTGAAATCATAAACGAGGCTTTCGGCATATTAGTGGAAGTCATAAACAGAGACAGAGTTTATATATTTCAGTTTTTTGACGACCCGGTTACTTCCGAAGTTCAGTTATTATCCCGGTATCAATACACCCGCGAGGGAATTGAAAGCATTACCTCAATAGTAAATAATGACGAGCAAAAGCCAATTAAAGCTCCCTTCGGCTGGTACGACAGGCTGCTAAAAGGAGATCCAATAATTGGAAGAAAAGATGCATTTAATGAAACAGACAGGGTAATTCTTGATAAATTTCACTCTGTTTCAACAGCAATCTTCCCTATATTAATCGACAACAGATGCTGGGGATTTGTAGGCTTTGACAACTGTTCCGGTGACGAGGACTTGTCCGAAGGGGAAATATCAATTCTCCGGTCAGCTATAAGCAGCATCGGAATGACTATCCTGCGCGAGTTCCGCAAAGATGAGCTTATTAAAGCAAAGAAAGCAACGGAAGAGAGCGAAATGTTTGCCAAAACATTGATTGAGACCTCTCCTATCGGAATTATGGTCATAGACAGCGATGGACTGTGTAAATCTGTCAATAATGCATGGGAAGAGATGTTTTCAATTTCCGCCTCTTCTGCAATAAACAAAATCAACCTGTTTACTACAGAAACCGGCCTTGCGAAGTATGCGCCTGAACTTAAAAGGTCTTTGAGAGGAGAAACCGTATATCAAAATCATCTTATATTAGATACAAAAGATAACAGGGGAATAAACCGGAGGATTTACTTTGACTGTATCTCCTTTCCGTTTATTGTTCATGAATCAGTATCACGTATTGCAATAATTGTACAGGAAGTAACAAAATTTGTCCATTTTGAAGAGGAGTTGCAAAACCAGAATTCTGAACTAAAAAAAATGGCCCACGAGCTTAAGGAAAGCTATAACATTGTCGAAATTGCAAGAATAAATTCCGAAAAAAGTGAATCAAAATTAAAAACAATCCTTGACAATAGTTTTAATTTAATTGCCCATTTCGATCTTGACGGTAAAATTATATATTGCAATAACTCATATCTGGAAGTGCTGGGTTATGACCCGCAGGAACTTATTTCAAAGAATATCTTTTCACTATTTCATCCCGAAGAGAGAGAAAAAGCAAAAACAGTCATTTTCAAATCACTCATAGCATCCGGTACAGGAAATGTGGAATGTCGTGTTTTGACTAAAGATGGATATTACAGATTAATCGATCACCGTTTCCGTCTTTTCAAAGGTGACAAAATAAAGAAGGATACCATATTAATGAGTTCGCAGGATATTTCCGACAGGAAAAGAACTGAAATGATTCTTAAAGTTCAGAGAAATCTTGCCTATGCTATTATTACATGCAAGAATTTTAATGATTTTTACTCAGTTATCGAGAGAGAAATAAATTCCATTATGGAGGTCAACAACCTCTATGTTGCTTTTTATAATGAACAAACAGGAAGATTCCGCCTTGAAGGCATAATAGACGAAAAAGACACTATTGAAGAGTGGGACTCCGAAGGTTCATTAACAGGATATATGTTTCGTTTTGGCAAACCTTGTATTTTTTATAAAGATGATATCCTTAAACTTCATGAAGAAGGGGAAATAATAGTGATTGGGAGTATGGCGGAGGTGTGGCTTGGTGCGCCTATTATCCGGGCAGGAAAAACCTTTGGGGCAATTGTGATTCAGAATTATGATAACCCCAATGCATTTTACAGATCCGATCTCGAAATTATTGAAATCATTGCAAATGAAATTACAATTTTTATCGAAAAACTGGAAGCAGAAGAGAGTATGCGAAAACTGACAACTGCAATTATTCAATCACCGGCATCTGTTGTAATTACCGATAAAAACGGGAACATCGAATTTGTCAATCCCAAATTTTCCGAACTTACAGGTTACTCCTATGAAGAGACTATTGGCGAAAACCCAAGAATCCTTAAATCCGGTAAACAATCCGATGAGGTATTCTGTGATTTGTGGCAGACAATCAGTTCCGGAAAAGAGTGGCGTGGAGAACTTCAGAATAAAAAGAAAAATGGAGACTTCTACTGGGAAGATATTTCCATATCTCCAATATTTAATGAAAATGGCAAAATTGTCAATTATGTAGGAGTAAAGGAGGATATTACCGACAGAAAGAAATTGATAACTGACCTTATTGAAGCTAAAGAGAGAGCAGAAGAGAGCGACCGTCTCAAAACTGCATTCCTTCAAAACATCAGCCACGAAATTCGTACACCTATGAACGGAATCCTTGGTTTTATCGAGCTTTTACAGGAGCCCGACACTTCCGGTGAGGAACAGAAGGAGTACATTGAAATTATCGAAAAAAGCGGCAACAGGATGCTCACCACAATAAATGATATTATAAACGTATCTAAAATTGAGGCAGGAATTGTATCTCTGCAGTTATCGAAAGTTGATATTGTCCAGATTGTTAATGATGTCGCAAATTTTTTCAGACCGGAAATAGAAAAGAAAGGAATGAAAATAATTACGGATATGCCTCATTTCGAAAAAAACACAACTATTGAGAGTGATTTTGACAAAGTGTTTGCCATATTTACCAATCTGGTAAAAAATGCAATAAAATATTCCATTGAGGGAACAATTACTGTTGGATTCATTAAAAGGGATACAATCGTTGAATGTTTCGTCAAGGATACCGGCATAGGGATTCCGACAGAAAGACAAAGCACTGTTTTCGAACGGTTCACTCAGGCAGACATGAATTCAAAAAGATCTTCGGAGGGCGCTGGTCTGGGCCTGTCGATTGTTAAAGGGTACATAAACCTGCTTGGAGGCAGGATATATCTTCAGTCCGAACCGGGAATAGGGTCAAAATTCACATTTGAACTTCCCTTAAAGTAGGGAAATTTGCTCTACAAGTTTGTCCAGCTTTTTTTCAAGAATTTTATCTGCCTTCGCAAAATCTTTAGCAGATGAGATTTCTGTTTTTACTCCAAAGTAAAATTTAATCTTCGGCTCTGTTCCGGAAGGTCGTACAGATACCATCGAGTTGTCGCTGCTCACAAATTGCAAAACATCCGATTGCGGCAATTTGATTTTGTATCTCAAATCGCTTATCATGTCAACGGATTCGGAAATCTTATAATCATGAATCAGGACAACCGGTGATCCGCCAAGGTTTTGAAGCGGCTTGCTCCTGAAATCCCGCATCATTTTTTTAATCTGTTCCAATCCGTCAATGCCTTTTTTTGTGATTGAAACAAGTCTCTCCTTATATAAGCCAAATTCTGTGTAAATGTCAATCAGAAGTTCATACAGCGATTTCCCTCTTTCTGCAGCCCATGCAGCAGCCTCTGCAATAAGAACGCAAGAAATTACAGCATCCTTATCCCTTACATACTCTCCTGCATTAAAACCATAGCTCTCCTCTCCTCCCCCGATAAATACTCTTTTCCCTTCATTTTGTCTTACAACCTCGGCAATGAATTTAAAACCGGTGAGAACATTGAACATCTCTACCCCGTACTTGTTTGCGATACTTTTTAGCAAATCCGTGGTAACAATCGTTTTTACCATATAATAATGCGGATTATTGCCATCAACAATAGTTCCCTTCTCTTTAAGCCTTTCCAGTAAGTAATATGTTAAAATTGCGGCAGTTTGATTGCCGTTTAATAACACAAGAGAACCTTTCTGATTTCTAACGGCAACACCTAGTCTGTCTGCATCCGGATCTGTTGCCATAACAAGATCTGCACAACTTTCTTCTGCTTTTTTAAGAGCCATCGCCAATGCAGAGGCTTCTTCCGGATTTGGTGACTTTACTGTTGGAAAATTCCCGTCAATTACGTCCTGCTCAGGAACATTTATTATTTTTTTAAATCCGGCCCTTTTTAGTGCTTCAGGAACAAGTTTTATTCCGGTTCCATGTAATGGGGTATATACGATTTTAAAATGGTCGTGTTTTTTCACCATCTCCGGTGAAAGAGTAAGAGAAAGAACAGCTTTGAAATACTCTTCATCCACCTCTTTACCAATAATCTTGATGTTTGAATCTCCTCCGGTAAAGTGAACCATAGAAGGATCGGTAATTTTTTCCACCTCTCCTATTATATCGGAATCATGAGGAGCGGTAATCTGAGCACCATCTTCCCAATATGCTTTATATCCGTTATATTCCTTAGGGTTATGAGAAGCGGTAATCATAACTCCTGCCACACAGTGAAAATGCCTTATAGTGAAACTAAGCAGAGGTGTGGGACGAAGCTCGTCAAAAAGATAAACCTTAAATCCGTTTGCAGCAAAAACAGACGCAGTTATTCCTGCAAATTCCTTACTTTTGTTCCTGTTATCGAATGAAATCGCTACACTCAAACCGCTCCTGCCTTTGAACGATTTTTTAAGATAGTTGGAAAGCCCTTGCGTAGCCATTCCAACTGTATATTTATTTATCCTGTTGGTACCGACACCCATTACACCTCTCAACCCGCCGGTTCCAAATTCAAGATTTCGGTAAAAAGAATCTTCTAGTTCCTTGAGATTCGTTTCAATAAGTCTCCTTATTTCTCTTTTTGTTTCTTCGTCGTAGCTGCCCTCCAGCCAGGAGCCGGCTTTATCAAGATAATTTGTTTCCATAGCTGTGTTTTTTTACTATACAAATGTATGATAACAAATTTAATCAATCCAATCAATATTTAAAATTAATAACAAAGAAGAGTATCTTTGCATCATGTTTCTTAAAGCCTATATTCCTTTTTATAAAAGAAATCTAAAAGTCGCAATTCCGGTAATGCTAACGCAGGCCGGACAAATTACCGTTAACCTTGCCGATAACATTATGGTTGGGCACCTTGGAACAGCCGAGCTTGCCGGAGTCTCGTTTGCAAACTCGATTTTTATACTTGGAATGGTATTCGGGATAGGATTTTCCCAGGGGTTAACGCCACTTGTGGGTCAGAGTTATGGTAGAGGGGACCATGCCCGGGTAGGCTCTCTTCTGGAAAGCTCTCTGGTACTTAATACTATTGCAGCATTGTTTCTTACATTGCTAATGTTTGGCATGAGTTTTTTCATGAACTCCATGGGCCAGACACCAGACGTGGTACATCATGCAAAGTTGTATTACAATACAATGCTGGTATCACTTTTTCCATTTCTTCTGTTTTTTGGCCTCCGGCAATTTTCCGAAGGTATCGGCATTACAAAATATGCCATGTACATTACTATTGCAGCCAATATTGTAAATATATTCCTGAACTGGGTTCTTATTTACGGACATTTCGGGTTTGACAAAATGGGTGTTAAGGGTGCCGCAATGGCCACTCTCATAAGCAGAATAATAATGCTGATTTCGTTTATTGTTCTTTTCTTAAAAAATGAAAATTACAAAAAGTATCTTATCTATTTTTCAGATAAACTCATCAATTTGAAAATAGCAAAAGAGATTCTTAAGACCTCCATCCCACTCTCTTTCCAGAATCTTGTCGAGATCACCGCATTTAGCCTTAGTGCAATTATGGTTGGCTGGAGCGGGAAAGTTTCTCTTGCCGCGCATCAGGTTGCAATGAGCATGAGCAGCTTCTCATTTATGCTTGCTTTGGGTGTAGGAGCTGCGGCTACAATCCGGGTTTCCCACCAATATGGTTTCGGCGATTACAAATCTATGAGAATGGCAGGATTTTCTGCAATTCATATAAGCGTGGCGCTTATGTCCATAAGCGGAATACTCTATGTTATCTTCAGGAATTATATTCCCATGATTTATACAAATGATCCTCTTGTATGGGATCTTGCTGCTAAGTTGCTCATAATATCTGCTCTTTTCCAGATTTTTGATGCAATTCAGCTTTCGGGCCTTGCTGCACTAAGGGCTCTTGCAGATGTAAAAATTCCATTAATTTTGTCAATTATATCATATTATTTAGTTTGCCTGCCATTGGGCTATTTATGCGGAATCGTACTTGAGCTGGGAGCTGTTGGCGTATGGATAGGAATGTTGCTGGGCCTTGTCTTTGCGGCGATGCTCTTTTTGTGGAGATTTGACAGACTCAGTAAAATGATAATTAAAAATCATCCGGTATGAAAATATCAAAAGAGAATGAGTCACTGTTGAAGAGATATCTCTTCATTCTTATTGGAGTGTCTGCATTAGTCAGAGCATTGATTGCTTATTTTCTTGATTTAGGAAATAACGAGGCATATTACTGGACATACGGCCTTTATCCCGATATGAGCCATCTCGACCACCCACCTATGATTGGATGGTTTATTCAGCTTTTTACTGTTAATCTATATTTTAAAGGTGAAATATTTCTCCGGCTGGCATCCATAGTTATCGGTTCTCTGAATACGTGGATAATTTTTATTCTTGGAAGGAGAATTAAAAACGAGCTTACAGGTTTTTATGCAGCAATTCTATATACTGCTTCTATATATTGCTCTGTGTTTGTTGGTACGTTTATTAATCCTGATACACCACAAAGCCTTTTTTACCTTCTGTCTATCTACTTCCTTCACGAAGGGCTAATTGTAAAATATGAGGTATGCAATGAATCCAAAATTCTTTGCCGCCTATCCCTTGTTTTGGCAGGTTTGTTTATTGGGTTGGCTTTATTATCAAAATATTCCTCTATCTTTTTATGGGCGGGTGTAGGAGTATATGTTCTCTCAAGTGACCGAAAAATGCTTAAGGAGCCATTTTTGTATGTTGCGGCAGCAGTCAGCCTTTTATTTCTTTTTCCGGTTTTATACTGGAATTACACAAATGGATTTGCCAGCTTTTCCTTTCAGGGAGCAAGACTTCTTTCTGCAGAAAACGGAATCAATTTAAAATTCCTTATTGGAGAAGTTACAGGGGCGTTTATTTACAACAACCCGGTTAATATCATAATCACTATTGCCGCTATATTCAGCTTTAAAAAAAGACGTTTTCTGAGCAATTCTCAGTACGGTCTTCTTTTGTCACTTGCGCTTCCGATAATCTTCTTTTTTCTTATAGTTTCCCTGTTTACGCATACTATGCCACACTGGTCCGCTCCCGGATACTTTACGCTGATTCTCATTTCTGCGGCATATCTCGCTTCCAAATACGAAATTCAAAAAAAAGGCACAAAGGGAATAATCCTTCCTTCTCCTCTGAAATATTCTCTGTCTTTACTTATAATTGCGACAACACTTGGTCTTGCCCAATACTATACAGGTTTTTTGAATATCGAATTAAAACAGGAAAAAGAGTATAAAATAGGCAGTACCGACTTTACTCTTGAAAATTACGGATGGGATAAACTGGCAGATGAGTTTAATATATTAAGAGAGTCCGATATTGCCTCCGGAAAAATGACTGCCAATACATTTATACTTTCATCACTCTGGTCCGATGCTTCTCACTATGACTACTATATTGCATCTCCAAACAATATGGTTGTTAAAACAATCGGCCCTCTGAATGAAACGCGTAAATATGCATGGATCACCGACAAACTTGGTTCTTTCAAAATTGGAGAAAGCGCATATTACATCGAATCCTCCCGCGACAAACAATCAATGACCGAAGTAGGAAAACGTTACTTTAAACATGTAGAACTGGCTAAAATTATCTACATTAAGAGACTAAACCAGCCGGTCCTCAGGTTTAAAATTTTCAGGTTCAAACAGTTGTCGATGATTCCAGAAAGGGAGCTCTGTTCTTTTACTAAATAATAAAACAGCAATGTTATCAAAAGAGAGCATCGAATTTATCCGGGATCACGCCAGCGATGACCCTGTGAAATTGTTGCTATCATCCAAAAAAGTTCCTCATTCAGATATGAAGCTTATTGTATCTGCTATCGAGGGGAGAAAAAAAATTGCGGCAAAAGTACCTGAGTGGGGAGAGAGATTCGATTTATGTTACCCGTCATCTGTATCGTTAGAACAATGCAGCTCTGCCTTCACCGCAGAATTCAAGCAGTATTTATTTAAACAGAAAAATGTTCTGGATATTACCGGAGGGCTTGGGGTTGACAGTTATTACATCTCAAAGGTGGCAAAATCCTTAGTCTATTTTGAAAGGAACAAAGAGCTGTTTGATGCTGTTAAGTATAATTTCGGGCGTCTTGAAGTTGTAAATACTATGTTCGTCAATACAGAAGTAAACGAAAGCAATATACCGGGCGTGCCGGACCTTGAGAAAGTCTATACTGTATACGCAGATCCATCTAGAAGAGGGCCATCGGACAGCAGAATTTTTAATCCTGAAGATTACGAACCAAACATGAATAAATTAATGGATTTATTGCTTGGTTTTGCAGAAAGGATAATTATAAAGGTATCTCCAATGGCCGATATTACTTCATTGATAAAAAGCTTTACAGCTGTATGTGAGATAATTATTGTTTCCGTCTTTAATGAATGCAAAGAGATTCTTGTGATTATTGACAGAAAGAATCGTTTGTCACCCGTTCCTCTGGAAAAAGTAAAAATTCAGGCTGCAAATTTTGAAAAATCAGAGAAAAAATGGAAAATATTTGAATGGAGCCTTTCGGAAGAGTCTTCCTCCGGGGCAGTAATATCTACTCCCGAAAAGGGTAATTACATGTATGAACCAAACTCAGGTCTTCTTAAGGGAGGAGCATTTAAAATCCTGTGCAACAGATATTCCATCGGGAAAATAAGTCTAAGTTCTCATTTATATATTTCAAAGATTCAAATACCGGATTTTCCGGGAAGATCATTCCGGATTGAAGAAATTTATGATTTTGACAAAAAGGGCATAAAAGAAATTGGCCTTAAGTTTCCAAAAGCAAATGTTTCTACAAGAAATTTTAACCTGACTCCTCCCGAGTTAAAAGAAAGGCTTGGCGTTAAGGACGGAGGAGAGATATTCCTGTTCGGAACTCTCTTTAGCGACAATTCAAGAAAAATTGTTGTTTGTACAAAAGCAGGTTAGTCTTCCAGCTTTTCACCATTCATGTTATACCACAGAACTTCAAGAAGATGGTTATCAGTAGATTCCTTAATCTTAAGCGTACATTTGTATTTCATCGCAAGTTTGAATCTTATGCTTGCAATACCTTTGGTGAGGTATGCAGACAGGATTGGATTCAACTTAATGGTTATTGCTTTTATACCCTTCTCCTTTACATAATAGGCCAATTGTCTCTCAATTGTCTCTTCAATGAGCATCGAAGAGGATATTTTTCCGGTTCCGTTACATGTGGGACAAGACTCACTCGTATTTATTTCAGTTGCAGGTCTCACCCTCTGACGGGTAATCTGCATCAGACCGAACCTGGTAATTGGAAGTATGTTGTGTTTAGCTCTGTCGCTCTGCATTAAGTCCTGCATGTGCTTATAAAGCTTAACTCTGTTCTCGTTGTGATCCATGTCAATGAAGTCAACAATTATAATTCCGCCCATATCCCTGAGTCTCAACTGTCTTGAAATCTCTTCGGCAGCATTCATATTGACCTCAAATGCATTTTGTTCCTGATCGGCACCGGATTTTGCCCTGATTCCGCTATTTACATCAATAACGTGCAGTGCTTCTGTATGCTCGATTATAAGATAGGCTCCCTGTTTAATTGTAATCACTTTTCCGAAAGCACTCCGGATTTGTTTGGAGATATCAAAGTGATCGAAGATTGGGACTCCTCCTTTGTAAAGTTTAACGATTTTTTCCTGTTCTGGAGCAATAAGAGTAATATAATCTTTTACCTCGTTGCAGATTGTTTCATCATTTATATAAATGTTTGAAAACGAATCATTGAGCAAGTCTCTAAGAATAGTTGTGGTTCTGCTGTTTTCGGTAAAAAGAAGTTGCGGGGGATTTGCTTTAGCCATTTTTGGCCATGAATCCTCCCATTTTTTTATCAGCGATTTTAACTCCCCATCCAAAACAGCAGCTTTTTTACCTTCTGCTGCCGTTCTTATAATAACACCGTAGTTTGGAGGCAAAATACTATAAACCAATCGCTCAAGTCTTTTTTTCTCCTCCTTTGAAGTTATCTTCTGAGAGATGTTTACCTTATCTATAAAAGGAATTAAAACCATATTCCTGCCGGCAATAGAAATTTCGGCAGTCAGTCTCGACCCCTTTGTAGAGATCGGCTCTTTAACAATTTGTGTAACAATTGATTGTCCGGGCTTAAGAACATCGGCAATTTTACCCTCTTTTTCGAGGATATCACCAAGTTTTAAACCTGAAAACAGAGCATTGTGTGATAGTTTGCTCTGTCCTATTTGTCTGGTAAAGTAATCAAGAGTTCTGAATGCTAATCCAAGATCCAGATAATGTATAAATGCGTCTTTATCATCTCCGATATCTACAAATGCTGCATTTAATGCAGGCATTATTCTCTTCACTTTTCCCAAATATACATCCCCCACCGCATAGCTGCCATTATTTTGCTCCTTGTTTAACTCGATCAATTTATGATTTTCGAGTAAAGCAATAGACACTTCGGTGGAATTAACATCGATAATTAGATCCTTCTCCATCAACCCGTTTTTAATAAATAAATCTAAAGCAAATCAGATGATTTGCTTTAGATTAACACACAAGACTCAAAAAAGCAACTCTATTTTTTCTTTTTATGTCTGTTCTTGCGCAATCTTTTTTTGCGCTTGTGAGTAGCCATTTTGTGTCTTTTTCTTTTCTTTCCGCTTGGCATAATTAATTTATTTTTTCTTACTTAAAGTAAAATTACTTTACATTGTTTTTAACCTTTGTCATAAATACCTTAGCTGGTTTAAATGCTGGGATGAAATGCTCAGGTATAACCAAAGTGGTGTTTCTGGAAATGTTTCTTGCAGTTTTTTTGGCTCTCTTCTTAACGATGAAGCTACCAAAGCCGCGAAGATAAACATTCTTATCCTTAGATAAAGAATCCTTAACACTGTCCATGAAACTCTCAACTACATTCTGAACAGCAATTTTTTCCATTCCGGTTGCTTTAGCAACCTCGTTTACGATATCCGCTTTTGTCATAATAATTAAAATAATTAAAGGGTTAGTCTATTTTTTTGACGAACAAAATTACTATTATTTAATTGATTTATGCAAACATTGCACCAATAATTTAGCTAATTACAAAAAAAAACAGCGAGTGACGGCAATTTTTGTTATATTTTGTTGTAGTTTTCTGTTGTATACATTAATAAATACATTTTTTGTCATAAAAAGTTCATTTTACAACAATTAATTATCAATTTTATTTTGGCATAAAGATTGACCATATTAATATGAAATTTATAGCAGACCAGTTAGTCTGTTAGTGCTGACAAATTGACATATAAACAATATCCAGATAATGAAATTTTCCGACCTATTTCTGCAACATTCGGTTGCAGATGACGTAAATATAATTCCGGTGATGAATATCGAAGGCGGACAGGACCTGTCTGAAGTACAATTGCCGGATTCCCTTCCTGTAATTGCACTAAGGAATGCAGTTCTTTTCCCCGATACAATTATTCCTATAACGGTTGGCCGTGAAAAATCGGTTAAACTCGTTAGGGAAGTCTACGCCAAAGACAGAATACTTGGAGCGGTTTCTCAGAAAAATGCAAAACTCGATGACCCGAAACCATCCGATCTTTATGATACAGGTACACTTGCAAGGATCATCAAAATCATTGAAATGCCGGACGGGGGAATTACAATTATTCTTCAGGGAGTAAAAAGATTTAAGATAATTGACATTATTACAACTGACCCATATTTTATTGCTTCAGTAAAATATCTTGAAGATGTAAAAAGCCAGAGAGGCAGCAAAGAACTTGATGCTATTACCGGTTCGATAAAAGATGCCGCTCTTCTCGTAATCAAGCTAAGCCCTCATCTGCCTCAGGAAGCGGCATTTGCCATAAAAAACATTGAAGGTCATTCATTTCTCATAAATTTCATATCGTCAAGCATGGAATTTGACAACCCTATGGAGAAGATTGCCCTCTTAAGAGAAAACAGACTAAAACACAGGGCCTTGAAGTTGCTTGAACTTTTGAACAAACATATAGATTTGCTTAAAATAAAAGACGACATACAGCAGAAAGTAAGAGTTGAGATTGACCAGCAGCAAAGAGAATA
>Ga0209340_1001891_pt1 | contig 13322 bp, 14 predicted proteins | sample EPASupsiteSAE323_FD_187266 | JGI IMG/M metagenome (GOLD analysis project Ga0209340, IMG submission 187266) | Bioremediated contaminated groundwater from EPA Superfund site, New Mexico - Sample SAE3-23 (SPAdes) (version 2) | ecosystem: Environmental > Aquatic > Deep subsurface > Groundwater >... | reverse complement strand
TTTGTAGGGCTGTTATATGGCTACAAAAAAACCTATTTATGAAAATGTAGCCATATGCGCATTCCCGTTTTCTTCAAGGTCGAGACTCTAGACAAAAGTTATAGTCTGAAGTATGCAGGGGGAGTGCGCTCAGGGGACTCCTAGAGGCGAATTATCAGAGACACAATTTAGTTTCACTATATATCTAGTCTAATGGAGCCGTCCTGCTTCTTTTTTCGATAGAAACTTTTTCTTTACGAGAATGTAAATTCCAGGTTTTAGGGTGCATACCTTTGAAATTGCCTGACGAAGGTTGAATCCGCCGTCAGAACCCCTGGACTTCAAAGGTTTCATCGCACCTACGAGCATTATTGTCTTTGCGCTTAGGGCGTCATTTTTCTCCAATTTCTTGGCAGTTTGAGCGATTGTATACGTGCCGTGGGTTACGATGACGTAAGGCGAACGGCTCTTTTCAATTTCCATTGTTAGCTTTTCCAAATCATCATTGTTCAAGTCGCGGCTGTCTTTCATGCAGATTGTCATGAATGTTGTCTTGTTCGGTAATTTCAAGCGCTTAACGTAATTTGGAATAATTGAACGAGAATATGGTTTGACTTCGCGCGTCAAAGGGTCAAATTTAGAGTCAATTGTTCCGCCAGTCATGAAAAAACGAATTGGCGGAATCTTGGTTTGTTTCTTCATACTAGGCTTACGGTGCAGACGTTATAAACCTAAAGCGCTTCAAGAGCACCATGAAAACAAGGCAGGAAAAGTTCAGAGCGTCAGCAATAAAAAAAAGAAGTGGTCTAGAAGCAGACGTATGCAGGGGGAGTAAGCTCAGACCTGGTCTAGATGCAGATGTTATCGTGTGGGCTTCTGCGTGAATAAATAAGTAGTCTTGTATCCGTGGAGTAGGTTAGAATGAGCAGCGGATGCCAGATTCATAAGAGCCAGCAGCGTATTGACGTTGCCTGCGCTAGGTTAGCCGTAGACCCGGAAGTTTCGCCGGAAAACCGAGAGCTAATTCTGCGGTTTTCCAAGAACCGGCTTGCCATGGGTTCAAGCGGTTTTCGAATCGTCAAGTGCATGTACTGCCTCCGGTTCCTGGCGCACTGGCTGAAAAAGGGTTTCGACCAGGCGACCAAGGATGACTTGATTACCCTGGTAGGCGACCTTGAAAGCAAGCAATACGCGGAGTGGTCGAAATACGACTTCAAAATCGTCTTGAAAGTCTTTTACAAGTGGCTAAAGGGAACCGACGACGGGTATCCCCTGGAAGTCAAGTGGCTTAAGCCCAAGCTCCGAAACACCGCCCACAAGCTCCCGGAAGAGCTTTTGACCGAGGAAGAGGTCTTGAACCTGGCCAGGGTGGCAACCCACCCGCGAGACAAGGCTTTAGTCCTCGTTCTTTATGAAAGCGGGTGCCGAATCGGCGAATTATTGTCTTTGAAGATAAAGAACGTCCAATTCGACCAACACGGTGCCGTCCTGCGGGTAACCGGCAAGACAGGAGACCGCCGAGTGCGTATAATCAACTCAGCGCCCGCCCTGACAGCCTGGATTGACTTGTACGCTCATTCCAGCGAGCCAGACGCCACCCTGTGGCCGCCCCGTTCAAACAATTACTACAAGAAAGGCCAACCCGCCGAGTCCGCGTCAATCTACGTCCTCCTTAAGGAACTAGGTCGGAAGGCCGGGCTAGGCAAGAAAGTCTATCCCCACCTGTTCCGCCACTCACGGGCAACGTGGCTGGCTACCAAGTTTACCGAAGCCCAGATGAAAGAATACTTCGGCTGGACGCAAGGCTCAGAAATGGCCTCAACATACGTCCACCTGTCAGGCCGAGACGTCGACAACACCCTACTGGCCTTGTACGGCAAAAAGGAAGGGGACACCCAACCGCAGGTACAAACGATTCAGACCAAAACATGCCCAAGATGCAAAGAAACAAACTCGCCGATATCGAGTTACTGTTACAAGTGCGGTTCACCAATAAGCGTGTTTTTTGAAGAATCTGAAGGTAAACCTAGCCCTATTATTTGCTCATTATCGCGTCATCAATGATTTTTGGAATTGGAACTGCAACACTAGCGTGGTCAAATTCGCTATATCTCTGGTCTTTTTGTGTGATGTTGAAATCTTTACAAAGAGTATTGCACCACTTTAGCATTTCTTTATAGAATCCGGTTTCATCAAACGGGTAATAGCCCTCCCAGCGCAACCGCCTTAAAGTATACTGCCTGTCAATGGGCGGAGACAGATTTGGTAAATAATAGTGAAGCGTTTTCGATGCCCCTACAAGTTGCGTTGAAGATGACATTACATTGAAATCCGCAAATAAATCCGTTGCAAGCTCTTTTTTTTCTGAGGTAAGATGTTCAATCCTGACGTTTCTAAGTTGGGAAATTTCATCCTCGTGTTTGTTAATGTTCTTAAAAAAGTCATTAAACTTTTTCAGTTTTGCTTTACGTCTGTGCATGCCCCAACTATCTAAAGTGGCGTATGCCAGTTCAGCAAACTCCCTAGAAAAAATATCTTTTCGTCTCTTATGCCAGACTAGAATTTCAAAGTATAATCGATTTCCCGCATAATATTTGTCCCAAGGTACGAATGGGCGTATGCCTGCGCGTTGCAAGAAGTTCGTTCTTGACACAAACAACTTTCTGTGACTTTTCAGATTGCCTGACATACGTTCATCTGCCTTTTTTTTCTAAGTAATCAAATAACTCCTTCCAATTATTCTGGAATCTGGCGGGATTTTTATTGAAGTCCACTTCCCATTTAGTAATCGGAGATAGTTTTCCCTTTTTTACATCGTCTGCATGTTCTTTGATTTCTTCGACTTTATCTCGTTGTTCAAATAGAATAATTCCCCTTTGTATATTCGGATAACGGTCAATGTGTTTTTCCCCAAGAATTGAAAATTCTTGGTCTGGAACTACATAAAATTGTTGGACTGTCCAGTCAAACGGATTCACTTTTTCTTTTCCTTTGAGAGCCACTAGAATAGCAAAACGGAAATCTTCCTTTCCGGTGGTATTTTCTTTAAATCGCCAGCCCCAAAAGAACGGCCTGCCTTTTTCGAATCCCGGAACTTTCGTGAAGACACCTTCATTTTTTAGTGATGAGGTTTTGACTTCTAAAGGTATATTGCCTAGTTGCAAATCATAACTTGACTGCCCCGAGCAGAAAGTTAGTTGCCCTTCAAGGTCTGGCCGTCTGGAAAGGATTTCTTTTGCAACAATCAGTTCGCCATATTTTCCGAGTATGCCGGATACTAAATTGACCTTATCCGAAAAAGCTCTTGCAGAATCGATTATTTCCAAAGCATGGTTTATGTCTTCTATTGTTAGGATAATTCCTTTTTGTTTTTTCATAATCAAAACTTCTGGCTTCCTTATACAACACAATTTAGGACTGGCAATCGTGAGAATTCCTTAAAGTAATTCTTTATTGTTTCTTTTTCAGCTGCTTCTGCGTCTTCGACAATTTTATATCGGAATCTAAAGTTATTGCCAAATTTTTCTACGTAATATTCCCTCCATCTGCGTGCAGCTGGGGACTTTTTTTCATATTTTCCACCATAATTAAACGCCTTAAGGTGGTCATTTAGTCTATGCGAGTATGTCTGTTTTCCTATGTAAATTATTCCTTGCTCGTCTTTTGGTGTGGCTCCCACCGGAATTGATGATGGATTGTCATTTTGTAATAATCCGATTTGATATACGATGCCCGATTTTCCACCTTTTTCAATTATTTGTCGGGTTGGTTTTTCATTATCTTTTGTTAAAATTTGCCAGTCTGTCCAATTGCCTTCTTTGTCTGAATTTATTTCCATGTGAATTCCTCTATCGTAGTTTATTTCATACCAACGTCCACTATACCGTTATCTGAAATAATGAATTCTTCCTTTCCGTTCGGTAAATTCGGTGAGTCCACCAGATTTGCTATGTTCGTTGGATTTTTTCCCCTCTTTTTTGTTAAGCGAATTCGAAATACCGACTGGTTTCCAAGTAGTTTTCCACCTTTCGGGCCTTTTGGCGTTTCTTGATTAGTTATAACCACGGCTATGTTTTTTGTGTCAGCTATTTTTTGAAGTTCATTTAGAAATCTAAAAATCTGGCTATATCGGATCGCCAGTTGGCTAGTTCCAGGGTAAGTGGCTTCAAATGGTGGAATAAATGAGTCCATCACAATGAGCCGTATCTTGTCCGTTTCGAGAAGTTTTTTCGCCTTTCCGAACGAATCTGTTAATTCATTAAAATTAGTTGCACGAATTACATGAATTTTCTCTAACGCTTCATTGGGTTCAAGCCCTTGTTCTTTAGCAAGACGCGATATTCTTTGAATGTTGAACGTGCCGTCCGCGTCAATGAATATTACTTGTGAGTTTAATCCGCCCTTTCCTTCTGGTAACAAGGTATTCACCGATATTTGGAATGCCAATTGCGTCTTTCCGGTGTCTTTTTTTCCATGGAATTCAGTAATTGACTGCGTTTCAATTCCGCCTCCAAGCATTTCATCCAGCTTAGATGAGCCGGTGGTAATCCGCCTTATTACTGCATACTTAGTTGATAAGTCTGGGAAGCCCCATCCGAGTTTTTTCTGTGCACCCATAATCAAGTCTTCAGCTTCGGTTTCACTAATATTTCCAGCTACCATAAGTTCCAGCCGACGCGCTCTCGCAATTGATTCTAAATCTTCGTATCCTGCATAGACAAACCTGCTTGCAAAAGCCACGTCCGTTAATAATCGGTCGAAAGTGTTTTCCGCAATCTTTTCATTAGGCACAATTGATTTCGAAACCGGATTGGTTGTCTCTATTGGTTTTTCTTCCATTTCCGAAGCTAGATATTTTTTGATATCTCCACCACTATCCTTTTTCAAATCTAGATAAATTTCATAAGAACTGAATGCATCATCACCCAACTTCGAGTCAACGAATTTCCAGCTCGGCTTAAAGTCTTCATCGAATTGTTTGATGTACAGTTCGTTTCGATTATTGAATCTGAAGATTGTTAGAGATTCTCCAACGCCCCTACTCTTGTAACTCGTTGCCTCATCCGGCTTAAAGTAAATATTTCTTATCCCGTCCCGGTCTAGATAGCCAAAACTGTCGATAAATCCCTCTTTCAGTAAACACTCAGCCACTTTACGAATGAATGGGACGTCCCTGTAGCTCGGGCAGTACAAGCAAAAAGGGTGATCCTTTTCAGTCCTTCCCATCGCTTTGAATGAATGCCCTAGCTTTAGTTCACCTGCAAGCCTTGCTAAATGCCTAAAGGCGTCAACAAATTGTTTATCTGGGACAAATAGGAGCCATTTTCCAGATTCATAACTGTCTCCCCAATCGAGGTAATTTTCGATAGTGACATAGTTCCACCCCTGGTGTGGAGGTATGAAGGTATCTAAGTCCGTGTCTGCTTGGACTACTGAATCATCCGCCCATTTTACTTTTGGTTTAGAAACCATGGCAAATCCCCATGTCCTTCCAATTCTATTTTTGGAGGGCAAGATATGCTAGGTATATTTGAATAGCTCCTAGAATGACCATTACAATTGTCAATGCGATTAACCAGTTCGTTTGTTTTTCTACGCCTTTTTGCAGCTTCGTTAACTCATTGAGCAATTCTTTCGATTTCTTGGCGTTTGAATTCAATTCTTTCAATTCTTGATTTAAGGGCATCACGTTTTGTCGGAGTTCTTTTAGTGCATCGGATAATCCGCGTGCAGACTTTTCCGCTTGGCCTCCTTGAAACCAATGTCTAGCTTCCTTTATCCATTCTAATTCGCTCATATCATCCCACCATTGATCTAAGTGCCATGCCTTCCTCTGTTAATTTAATGAATTTGTTTCTTTTCCCTTCCTCTGAAATCGCGTGCCACTCTTGTTCAAGGGGCTCTAGGTATTTTTTTCGTAAAGTCATATATGCTGCTGCATTTCGTGCTGTTTGATCTGGCTTCGGTTCAGGAACCAAGTGCTGTCTAATCGCCCATTTTAGCAATTCAGGTTTACGAATCCCCTCTCTGATTTCATTAAGAATCATGGTCTGTTCTACTGTCGGTTTAGACAGATAATATAGTGGTATTATTTTACTTTCCACATAACCCCACGTTTCTTCAAAGGGCTTTCTTTTCTCCGCTTCTTTTATGTTCTGTGAAGCGTAACATCTCATTTTTGCATAGTACGCTGTTCTAGTCTTTCCGAGTTCGGGGGAGTACATAGCAGCAAGCGAGAGCGCCATAGCGTTAAGTTTGCTTCCGGTGGACAAGTTGAAGAATAAGTTTGCTTGTTTTTCACTTTTCATTACTTGGCGTGCCGCGTTTATCTGACTGAATAAGTCATCATGGTTCGCTTTGATTATGCTTATGTTCTCTTTTCCTACTATCTTGGTAATCGCTTCTTCTTGAGCATGGGCTACGCTATCTGTCCGGACTATTAGGTATAGTCTATCGCCTTTGCTTTCTTTGAATGGGGCTACAATTCGCTCTACTTCAAAACCTAAACATGCGAGGTGGACGTTTTTTGCAAAACCGGTCATTGTATTCACTTTTTTCTTGGTAGTTTTGTTAAACTTGTTAGTTTACTTATTAATATATTCTTCCGTTGGGACTATTGTTCTATCAAAAAAGTGCAAGGGATATCGCGTCCATCAAAGCAGGTATTAACCTGCGTTTGTGTGTGTTCTATCAGCCTTGCAGCAGGTGGGGAAAATGGAAACAATACTGAAATTAGTAACTGACCGTCCTTTGGGGTTCATTGGCGCAGTCGTCGCGTTAATAGGAATCGGTTACGCCCTTAGTGGCAATATTTTTGGCTGGCTCGGTTTGGTTGTCGGGGTAGGCCTAGCTTTTGTGTCCGAGAAAGGATAGTATGAAGGTGGAAGGAATGAAAACGTTCGTAAGCGAATTGGTTGTAGGCGCTAGTGTTGATTCACTCTTTAGCGTCAAGTACAAGCGCGGCATTGACTTGACTAAAAATGGGAAGTATTATTTTTCATTCGGAATCGCTGACAAGACGGGAGAAATTGAAGTAACCTATTGGGGTGGCGCAAATAAGGTCACAGTACAAGCAATCCACGATTCGTTCGAAGAGGGAAACGTGATTAATGTGGTCGGACGCGTAGACAGTTACCAAGACCGTAAAAAAATAAGCGTCAATGAGGGACTTGGTTCCGTAAGTGTTGCTACTACCTTTAACTTATCCGACTTTCTGCCTGAATCGACCAGAAACATCGATGACATGTTCTCTGAATTATTGACCATGGTAGATGCGGTTGCTAATCCCGGACTCAAAGCTCTTTTGAACGCCTTCTTTCGCGATGAAACTTTCGCCGAGAAATTCAAACACGCTCCTGGTGCCATGTATCTACATCATGCGTGGATTGGTGGTTTATTGGAGCACTCTCTCGCAGTTGCTAAGACCGCAAACTGTGCCGCTTCCAACTATGAAGTAGACCAAGATTTGTTGACTGCCGGCGCTCTACTGCACGATATTGGCAAACTGAAGGAACTCGAAGTTTCAACAAACATTAAGGTCGGCGAGGAAGGAATGCTTCTTGGCCATATAACCCTTGGTTGTGAAATGGTAAGACGCAAGGCAGAAGAGATGGGTCTTGATCCACATATCCTGCTTAAGTTATCGCATATGATTATTTCCCATCATGGTAAACAGGAATATGGTTCGTCAAAGTCGCCCATGTTTGTCGAATCTATTCTGGTATATTATGCTGACGAGATGGATGCCAAGGCCAGTCAGTTCGAACGCATCAAGCGCGACACGAACTCAGAAGACTTCCGGGTTTACGATAAGTATTGGGGAGAGATTTACCTGAAATAGGTTCTTCTTTACGGTGTTACTTATGGAGCTTAGTCAAGAGAAGTTGGAAATCCTCGCCTACCACGGCGATACACTAGTAGTTGCGAACCCTGGCACTGGCAAGACCACGCTTCTGGCACACAAGTACGCCGATTTAGTCGCTGGTGGTGTTGACCCTGCAAAGATTCTTTGTCTGACCTTTACAAACAAGGCCTGCAAGGAAATGGAGGCGGGTATACTATCGACGCTTAAGGAAAAGGGACTGACGGTCGTCGAGTCCAAGACCAAGGTTTTCACGTTCCACGCGTTCGCCTTGGACGTACTTGGAGAAGAAGATATCCTGTCTTCGAACATGCTCCGCTGGGTCATCTTCCGTTATCTCAAAAAGAACGAGGTATTTTCCTATTCCGACGACTATCTCACCGTAAAGATAGTGCCCCTTTTGGAAAACAAGCTTAGCTACCTCAAGAGCTATGGCGTGACTGCAGACTCGATAGACCTCAAGACCGTGCAAGGATCTCTTTCAGATTTCAAGTCAGTTACTAAGGACGAGATGGATGCCTTCGCAGGTGACTTTGTTGACATTTTCAGGGAATATGAAAAGGCCAAGCAAGGTCGTGGTGTGGATTACGGAGACCTTTTGATACGATTCTTGGCGTTGAAGAAGAAGCCTTCCTTCGAGCACGTTCTGATTGACGAACTTCAGGATGTAAACCAACTTGAGGCGGAAATCGCCTTGAGTGTCGGAAAAATGTTCTTTGCGGTTGGGGATAAAAAACAAGCAATCTTTGGATTCCAAGGCGGTTCAACATCAAACTTCGTCAAGTTCGCCCGTGCCAAGGAATTTGTGCTCTCAGAAAACCATCGTAGCGCTCAGAGCATACTCGATTTTTCCAAACACCTATTTTCATCCAATTCCGCTGATGCCAAAGCCGTGAGCGAACTTGCAACCCTCCATAACCCTGTAAAGCCTGGAAATGGGAAAGTCAAGATTTACCAAGTAGATCATAAGGGAATCACAGGTACAGTTTGCGACCTAGCAACAAAGCATCTTTCTGACGGACGAAAAGTCGCAATTATAGCAAGAACCAACAGTCAACTAGCGAGTTTCGCTAAAGAACTTGAACGCCGTAGGGTTGAATACTCATCCACCCAAGCCACTTCATCAACAAACGCCCGAGCGCACGTAGTCGCCTTCTTTGTTGGATTGTTCTCCAACGACCTTGACGAAGTCAAAGCATCACTTTTCTCACCTTTTGCCCCCGTTCCGCTTTCAAAGGCATTCGAAGCAAGCAAGTGCAAGACTTTAGAAGAACTCCTAACCTTGTGTCCCCAGTTCGCCATATGGAGAACCGAGGCTCGTTCAGTCGAAGATTTCAATCACCTATTAAAAACACGAGTCCTTCCAGTGGCGGTCACATATGGCCGCGATTATTTTTCGGCGACCACCGCAATGCAACAGGCGTTCAACGAGGCTTTAGGAATAGTCGAACAACGCGACCTAGAATCTGTAGCCACCTTCCTGAAAACTGCCGATGCCAAGAACCATGAGGCAGAAATTGATTCAAAGCTAGTCCTAACCACCGTACACAAAGCGAAAGGCCTACAATATGATGCCGTAATCTACGCGCCTACGACTCAAAGCAACCAAGAGGGTTACATTGACGAGGTTACCCGAGCAATCCTTTCAACTAAAGGCATTGACGCGCGCTCCGAGCTTGAAGAAGAGCAGCTTCGAATTGATTTCGTTGCGTTTACCCGTGCCAAAAACCATCTTGAGATAGTCACCGACAAGGCCTCAGGGTTTCTCAACGATTTTTCAGAGGCTTGTGATGTTCCCCATGATGGTATTGCAGTGCTCACACCAATTGAACGGGCAAAGAAGGCATTTTCTTTGTTTGTCGGTGGGGACGATGCCGGTGCGCATGCACTTCTTGGCGATGAAAACCCTTGGCTAGTTGGTTTCGTGCGGAATTATTTCGATTCACTCAAGCACATTTCTTTTTCAGCGGCCAATGACAAAGCCTTCGAATATCTTGAAAGCAATATCCTGGGTTTGGGTCGAGCACCTTCCGCTGCTACGACGCTTGGAAGCGAAGTACATGCTCTTGCAAAAATGTTGGTTCTGGGCGAGGAGATCAAACCTTCAGAATCTTTGAAACCTTTCGTTGAAAACGTCATAACATTACTTGCTCAGATACACGTAAAATATCCTAAAACCGCCGAAGCTGAGCTTGACTTTAGGCTTCCTTTGACGGCGCTCACAAAAGAGAATGACATCGGGCTAGAGTTTAAAGGCAGGATGGATGTGGTCTTTTCCAATTCTTCAGGTGAGTACCTGATTGTCGACTGGAAGACTGACAAAGACATTAAGAGTGCATCTGAACATCGGCAGCAGCTTGAAGCTTACCGACAATCCTTCTGCAATCTCAATTCACTCCCTCTTGAGAAAGTCCAGGTCGCCTTGGCGTTCGTGGGTTTGAGGCCGGTAATAAACACCGGTCGTATCGAAGCGTTGCTCGACGATAAACAACCCGCTAAAACCGCAATATCAACATTTTCAAAACGTGCTAACAAAATCGTTGCATGGAAGCAAAACCCGGAGACATTCTTTTCCGACTTGTTTGAAAAAGACAATGGTGAGCCGCTGTGGGCGGCGCTTAAGGAACAGTATACTTTGGAATTCGAGCGTTGATTTACCAATGTTTGTGAGTGAAATATATGCTAAATAAACGTTTTTCTTCCAGTAACTAAACATATTATAGGTTGAATTATCTTGGAACAGATAGAACTTGGAAAATTACCTGGCGGTAAAACTCTATTTTGGAATCCTGAAAAGGAAAAGAATCCTCACTTTTTAGTGGTTGGAACTTCCGGAGCAGGAAAAACTGAAACTGTAAAAGCAGTTGTTTTAGAGCTTAAGCGACAGGGCATTCCCTCGCTAATATTCGATTTTCATGATGACTTTTCAGAGCTTGGCGATGCGGTAATAGACGTAAGCCAGGAGTCTTTCAATTTGCTTTTGCCTGCTATAGGTCAAAGGCCAAGGGACGTTAGTTTTCAAGTGGCTGACATTATAGCAAAAGTGTATAGTTTAGGAATCATCCAGCAAAGCGTGGTTCGGGATGCTATTCAAACTGCATACCTCAACAAAGGTATTCCTTTAGATGAAAAAACTGACCTTAGGATTGATTTTCCGACTTTTTCAGATGTCAAAGACATTATTTGGCATTCAGACACAAAGGAAGCTGAAAAAATTCGCGCTAGATGTGCAGATATATTTCAATTGCGTGTCTTTTCGAATGTTGAAGGCGAGCTTTCTTTTCAAGAACTTTTGAAAAAGACCGTTGTCATAGACTTACATGATTTTCCGACAGAAGATTCAAAAGTTGCAGTCTCTGAGTTTTTTCTTAACCGATTAATTTATGAGTTTTACAAGATTGGCAAAAGTCACACTTTACGTGGTTATCTCGTTGTGGATGAAGCACACAGATTGACTTATGACGAAAGTCCAGTTGATAAGCTATTACGGGAATCCAGAAAATATGGGTATGGTGTAGTTTTATCCTCTCAAAGACCAAGCGATTTCAGCCAGACTACTTTGGCCAACGTTGGAAGTGCTCTCGCTCTTCAGTGTAATCTCGTAGAAGATGCAAAAGCAATAGGCAATCATATTGGCGCACCATATCATGAGATTAAATCTCTTAATCAATCTGGTTTGGGCTTCTTTTGGACTACAAGTAGATCGGTTCCGGAAAAGATTATGATACGTCCTATTAGTGAACGATTGACTGAGAAAGAGAAACAGGACATATCCAGTAAGCATAGCAAACGCATGGCTTTGATAACAAAGGAACAAAAGGATCTGTTTCAACGTGCTTTGGCTTTGGAAAGAAAGTCGAAAGATGTCCAAACGCGATATGACGAAACCATGAGTGTACTTGAGAATAAGAAAAAGGAATTAGCAGCTTTGACGCAGAAACTGAAAGCAACTGATGAAACAAAGTCTAGGTTATTAGATGAAAATCAAGAATATAAACAAAAAATTACTACCATTGACAAATCTCTTGAACGATTAAAGTTCGAAAACGACCAATTAACTGAGAAACTATCTTCCTTGAAATCCATTGAAAAAGAACTCGACATCACGAAGCGTAAGCTTTCCGATGCTGAGGTTGAATTAGAGAAACGAAAGCAGCCATGGGAACGCGAAGAAGCGTCAACTGAAAATAAGTGCAAAAAATGTCATAAAATAAACGATGCGGATGCAGCGTTTTGCACTAATTGCGGAGTCCGGTTCTAATGATTTGTTCAAGATGTAAAAATAGCATTTCAAAAAATGAAACCTTTTGCAAAAAATGCGGGCAATATCTAAAGAATTTTTGTCGTGGTTGTGATTCGCATAACGACTCGCGTACAACTTTTTGTAAGCACTGCGGAAAACCCCTTCCAGAGGCAAAGCTTACGTCAAAGCGTCATCAATTGCTTCGAATTGTTAACTTCGTTCTGTTTCCGTTAGGTCTTGCAGATGCTTTAATCGCCCTGATGCTTTTCTCTCTCGTTCTTCCGTTTATTCTCGCGATTATTAGCGGATTTTTAGTTGCTCTTTTTGGGAGTGTCGGGCGATACCTTGGCACGCTTTTTCTAATTACTAATTTCGCTCTTATTCCTGTATTAATCATCTACTATGTATATCGTTGGAGTCATGGTTGGAAAAGAACATACAAAATTCATAATCGTTTAGAGCAATTGATAGATAGAATCAATTTTGAATACTAAATAGCGGTCTGGTCGTGCGTGATGGATAATGACTGAAATAGATGACAAGATTAAGCGAATGCTTAAGATTCAGAAAGAAACCGAAAATTTCTCATCCAGATTATATGGCTTCTTTCTTGAATTTGACGAAGCAGAGGATTTATCTCCGGATGAGATGGAGGAAGTTCTTCTTTTATCCACGGCCAAGGCACTTGAGCTATATAGAAAAAATCGGAAACAAAAAGAAGCCGAACTATACAAAACTTCAAAAACGGAAAAAATGAAAACGAATCGAAAATAGTTTTCAAGCATTATTATGCTTGGATGTAAACATTAATTTTCATCCTGATTTCCTAGGAAATGAGCTGTCTGTCCTAAACCACTTACGCAAGGCCGTTCCCATCTATTTTTGAGTAAAATGAGGGATATTGCGATCTTGCAAAGGGTCTTGGACGTGCTTTCAGAGGAGCCTTTGAGCGTCCACCAGCTTTGTTGTCGGGCTAAGCTTGATGCCCGGACTGTCGATAAGTACCTGCAGTTGATTGAGCTTGCCCAGTCAGGCAAGAAAATCAAGTTCGAGCGAAAGGGCTTGCGGTTTTTGGTTCGTCTGGAACCTTGAATCATGTGTTTTCGTGTCGAAGTCCCCACGATTGCAATTGTAGTCTAGGTTCCAAAATCGTTTCTATGGAACCGAATCACTTGGTCGTAATTGGCGACTCGCGAAAAATGGTGGAAGTCTCCAGCGAGTCTGTCCAGCTTGTTGTGA
>Ga0209340_1001889_pt1 | contig 13339 bp, 10 predicted proteins | sample EPASupsiteSAE323_FD_187266 | JGI IMG/M metagenome (GOLD analysis project Ga0209340, IMG submission 187266) | Bioremediated contaminated groundwater from EPA Superfund site, New Mexico - Sample SAE3-23 (SPAdes) (version 2) | ecosystem: Environmental > Aquatic > Deep subsurface > Groundwater >... | reverse complement strand
TAAGTGTAAAATAGAAAGTTGTTCCTTTTCCAATTTCACTTTCAAACCATATCTTACCTTTATGTGCATCAATAATTTGCTTTGATAGATAAAGACCAAGTCCTGTTCCTATTCTTCTTTTAGCTATAGGATATCTCTGGAAAATATTTGGCCTTTCTGATTCTGATATACCCTTTCCATTATCATTTACAGCTGTTTCTACTTCATTATTAATTCTTCTTACTGTAATATTTATATCTGTACCTTTTTGATTATGTTTTATAGCATTGCTTACCAAATTTTTAATTACTCTTGCTATTTCATTCCTGTCAGCATTTACCATAGGCAGGTTTTGTTCAACATCAACATTAATTTCAGAACCTTCATATTTTGCAAAATGTATTAATGTATCGATTGATTCATAAATAATATCTTCAATTTGTGCAGGTTCGATGTTTAATTCAAATTTGCCTGATTCATAATGATATATTGCAAGTATATTACCAACAATTCTCAATAATTCTTCATTTGTCTTGTAAATATCCTCCAGATATTCAAAATAATCTTTTAATTGTTTGTCAGGTTTTTGGGAAAGCATAAATTCAAGGGCTTTCTGCTCCGCATATATTGGACTCCTCAAATCATGCGTTAATGTTGCAATAAAAGTTTTCCTTATATCTTCTATTTCTTGCCGCCTCTTAGCCTCAAGATAAACAAGCGAAGCAGAATCAATAATTAACCCGAATAAATCTACTTCATCCGGTAACCATCTTCTGTGGACAGAAGAACAAGCCAGTATTAAACCTGTTTCTTTATATTCCTGAAGTAGAGTAGGTAATAAATACGACATATAAGCCTGTATACCGTTAGATAACAAATAACTTTTCAGGTCAGGATTTATTATCTCGGAATTTACATCATTAATTACTCTAACAGAAGAACTTTCAGATTTAAGTTCTTCTGTATATTCAGAGGATAGAATAGTCTGATGCAAAATTGACTGGAGATGATTGCCCGATATCATTTCATTTTCAACGTGTAGATTATTTTTGTCATCAAAATGCAGATGTAGGGCTCTTTTTACGTTATATATATTAATTATTCTTGAAAGAAGTAAATTATATATTTCATCATGATCTTCATATTTTCGAACTTCTCCAATTATTTCATTCAGGATTTTTTCATTATTAAGAGCTTTTTTTAGTCTTTCATTCAGACTAAACAAATGTATACCAATGGCAAATTGTTGAATTACAGGTGTTAATAAATCAATGTCTTTTCTTTGCCACGTTTTATATGATTCTGTATTTGAAATAATGATGATTCCTAAGGCTTCTTCTTTATAGAATATTGGAGCAATAATGGCTGATTTTATCTCCAGTTTTTTTAATATTTCTCTAAATTTATCAGGATATATTTCATTTTCAATATTGTCTATGATAATAATTTCTTTAGTTTTAAAAATCTGTTCAGTATATAAATTTGTAAGATATTGCATGTCGCTATCTTGCGCTACAGTGGAAGGTATAAGCTCAGTTTTTTTATATTCTCCCACAATATTTGTAAAAACTTTCTTAGTCGCATCATAAAATCTTAGTGTCGCTCGATCAGCATTAAAGAGTTTTCCAATTTCTGATGAAATACTTTTAACTGCTAATTCAAGATCTTCACTCTGTAATAATTCGAGAATAATTGATCGTAATAATTTTTCCCGGTTTCCTGTTTCAATAATCTGAGTGTACAATTGTGCCTGATGTATAACAATTGCTGACTGATTTGATATTGATGATAAAAGATCAATATCTTCTGCTGAAAGTATTTTATTTTCTCTGGTATAATGCAAACTTAATGTTCCAAGAGGTATTTCTCTGTAAAAAATAGGAACTTTTACATTCGTTTTAACATCATAATCTTTCATCATGTTTTTTAAATATTCATCAATATCAGTAGTATTATCGATTATCACAATTTGTTTTTTATCAAACATAAGTTCTTTGAGCTTAGTAGTTTTATTTGTTTCAAATTTTGTACCTGTAACATCTTTCACATCAGAAGTAGACAAATATACCTCATATTTTTCAATGGGTAAAAATTCCTTTGTATCATTAGAGTATGTCATATAAAAACATCTGTCTGCATTAAAGAATTTTCCGGTTTGATTGACAATTGTATTTAATATTTCTTTTATATTAAGCGTGGCTATTGAAGAAACGAGAATTTGCCTGGTAAGCTGTTCTCTTTTAGCCAGATTATCCAAATTTTTGGTCATTGCATTAAGTGATATGATTAATTCATTCATTTCATCTTTTGTATTGATCTGAATGCGGGCAGAAAAATCACCATTTGCTATATCCTTTGAAGTTTGTACCAGATTTGAAAGCATATTTATAAAATATAAATAAAATGCAATAAACAGATAAGTTGCGAGCATTAGTATTGATATAGTAGAAAATAATATAATATGCTTTTTTTGTATTAATTTATTAATGCGGATATTTAATTGTTTTTGAAATTGTCCAGATCCAATTTCAAAAATGGCAAAAGAATTGTTAATTGCTTTTGTTGCCAGGGTAAAATACTTTTCAGGTAAAATTGTTACGGCTTTAGCATATATTATTTCTGTATTTATAATATCAATGAATTCATTTATTGAATCAATATTTTTTTTAAAATCATCTTCCAATAGAATTTTGAGATGTATATTTTGTTGAAAAACCTTGTTAATATCTTGACTGGTTTTTGATGACAGATTTTTTATTTCAGTAGAATAGATAGCAAATGCAATTTTCTCATTTGTTGAGACTTTTTTCTTTTTTATCGCTAATGCTATACCTGAAGATCTGGTTTGTCCTATTTTTTCAGTAAGTTCGGGCAGTTGATTAACTATAATATCTGCAAGATAATAAAAATCTATTTGAGTATCAAGGATTAGACCAGAAGAATCACCTATATAAGTTATAAAAAAAATTATATTACTAATAATTGAAGTATGAAGATTAAAACTCTCCTGTGTAGATATAACAGATGTTTTATTCAGCAAACTTGTTAACTCGGATTTTAATTTACTCCATCTTTCATTAGATTTTAATGTTTCGCCATATTTTGAATTAATTGAATTTATTGATTTTATGTCTTCTTTGATCTGAATACGTATTTTTACAAGATAATTTTTGAAGGACATATCTCCATTTAAAACAGCCTGTTCAGTCGCCCTTTTAAGCTGCATATCTTCCAGCAAAACTCTGAGAGTATTTATATATTCAATTCCCATATGTTCTTTTTGAGAAAAACGTATATCTGAATTTATTTCAGAAAATAATGTATGTAATATACCTGCGATAATAAGTATGAAAAATAAACTTATTATTGCAAACTTCTGAGGAAGTTTAAGCCGACTCATTAAATATATTCCTGGAGCAAATATTTTCTCCACAATTTTTACTCCAAATTTAAATTAAGATTTAACTAATGTATTTTAAAATGCATAAATACGGATCTAACTGCCCTGTCAGGTAAAATTAAGAATAGGTTTAATCAAAACCTGTACAGGAAAAGGTTTTATATTTTATTTTAAATTAATAAAAATTTCAAAAAAAAAGCTAGTATAAATACCAGCCTAATGTTTATAAGTGAAAGCATAAATTAAATTAATAATTCAATTATACCATAAATTAGAAATAGTCAAACAGGAAAAAATTTAAAATTGAATTATCAATTTACTATTGATCTATTATATAAAAAATGAATGTTCTTTTAGGAGGGAATTTTATGTATAAAAAAGTTGGTATTGTATTAATTTCTTTGGTTACTCTTTTGTTGATAAACACATTGAGTTTAAAAGCAGCGGAGCCGGCAAAAGTGGACACTAGAGGAACTATTTCAGTAACAGGTACAGCCTTTGAAAATTTTTCGCCTGATACTGCAGTAATAGTTCTTTCAATTATGACAACAGCTAAAAATGCTCAGGATGCAGCCGTTAATAACAGCAAAAAAGCAGATAAAGTAGTAAGTCAGCTAAAACAGTTAATCAAACCCGAACTTGGGGATACAATCAAGACTTCGTCATATACTCTTCAGCCGGTTTATGAATATGATAATTCAAAGGGAAAAAGTATATTATCTGGTTATTCCGCAACTAATCAATTGACTGTAACAACTAAACAAATAAAATGTGTTGGAAATCTTACTGATTATGCAATAGCAAGCGGTGCAAATCAAATACAAAGTATAAATTTTGAAATTACTAATAACCGAGAATATTGTAAAAAACTCCTTGCCAAAGCAACTGATAATGCAAAAGAACAGGCTTCAGTTATTGCTCAAACACTTGGAGTCAAAATATCAGGTATTAAACAGGCAAGTGGATCCTGTGGATCTGAACATCCTTATACTAGAATGTATGGTGCAAAAGCAATGTTTGCAGAAGCTGCTGCTCCTTCTACTCCAATTGAGTCAGGAGAAGTTAAACTTAATGCAACGGTTAGTGTAGATTTTTACGTTAATTAGCAATACTGTTTTGCTTAATCTTATAGTTTCGCAGGAAATCAGGTAGCTCTACTACTTCATTAGGGCCTATAACTATTTCCCAATCAGGAAGCTCTTCTTTAATTTCTTCTTTCAGGTTGGCAACATAACCGGGTATAATGATTTCCCTGTGGTCAACAAGATTTTCAAGTTCAGCTTTTTTTAGGGCTTTAGCAATTGTTTCACCAGTAAATTTTGAAGCTGCCCAGGCTGTAAGCACACTCATTCCATCAGAAGGTGTAATTATAAGATATGAAGGAACTCCTGATGCTTCAGCTTCATTAGCAACAACAAAATAGGTTAATGCAAAGTTTGTAGATACTAGTACAGGTGAATTTCTGTTAACATCCCCTATGGGATAAACTTTAGGCTCTATTTGAAGAGGTTTTTGAGGGTCGGTAAAAATATTTTGCTTCAATGTCAAAAGTGTATAAACCAATGCTTCATCAAAAGTATCAAGGACAATTATGTTGGAATATTTGCAAAGTAAAACAGATGACCATATAGTTTTCTCTGTTGAATCAAGTGTATTATCGATAACTTGATCGATAAATGTCATTGTTGGAAAACCAAGAGGTCTGAATTTGTTCTCGATAGCTGATCTTCTGATATAAGTGAGATCCTGGATAATGTTTTCAGATTTTTCGAGATTGAGTACAAAATTTTCTGCTTTAGATTCAATAGCTTTTGATGATTTATCAATAATATTTTCAATACTGCTGCCTGAAATAACAAAAGGAACTTCAAATTCTTTTCCTATTTCAATAATTTTGTTAATATCAGTGTCTTTAAAATAAACAAGGGGTTTAAATTCTTTAATACTAGAGAGAGTTTCTTTTATTATTTCAGGATTCGAGCTTTGTAATATAAGAGCAAAACCTGAATTTGCAAGTTTTAATGCTTTGTCTTTAAAACTTTTATCAGCATCAACTAAAGCAATTGCATCAATTTTTAGATTTTCTCCAACTCTTTCAACTGAATAATTTGATATTTTAGCGAATTCTTCTTCAAAATTAGTATCAGAACTTTCCAGTTTTACTGCAAGACAGGTAGGGTTAACAAAAGTCTTATCATGTCGAAACATAACAGTTTCATTACCTGTAATGACCGGATTATTAACTTTGCCAAATTTAATTTCTTCCTGTTGTTTGATATTTGCTTCATCAAGAAGTATTTTAAGCTCGTCTGAAATATATTCACACTTATCAGATGTAGTTTCTTTTTTTGCAAGTTTCATTGCAAAAGCCATACAGGTTGGAAAACCACATTTTTTGCAGTTAGCTTCTTTTTCTTTTTTGCCGCCGGGCAGATATTTAAATATTTGTAAACCGGTTAAAGCCATATTTATCTAAACCTTCTCTATAAATTTCTTTAAATACATAATACTATCAGGATGATAAAGTACAATCAAATCAGCACCTGCTGTTAGCATAGAACTTGCAGTGATGCATTCCCAACTTATTGCTCTTGTTTTAATATTTCCCCATTCTTCAGGTACATTACCGGATTTTGCCTCTTTTGTTTTCCAGGTTTCAATACCAACAAAAGCAGTTATTGGCATATTGAGCATTGCATCCCCATCAAATGCAGCCAGCCTAATTCTTTCTATTACGCTGTATGCGTAGTCAATGCCGTATCCTAATGCGCCCATATTGGGATCTATGATAATTTTATCAGGGGCAAACCCCATTTCTGTTATAAGAATATTTAATTCTTTAGCAAGATTTATATCGATAGGTGTTCTTGCTATTACATTATGTCCATATTCTTTTAATACAGGAATAATTTCCTTATAATTATCTTCATTAATAAAACCTATTGTACATTCTCTGTCGGCAGCTTTTGCCAGTTCCGGCAAAAGCTTTATATCTACTTCATCTCTATCTGATCCGATTATAATCACAGGAATAGAAGCAGTTTTTAAAATTTGACTGAGTTGATCTATGCTTTTTTCAATTTCCTGATCATGATTGGCGCAGTTTGCAATATTAAATCTGACTGCAAGTATATCAGCATCTTTTTCTACTGCATTTTTAGCCCATAAGACAGGATCTTTTGTGCAATCGCCCCAGGCTTCCTTCAAAATACCTGAATATTTATCTGGTAAAACAGTTTGAATTTCAACTGCGACAAGCGGCTTAGAATTAAATTTATTCTCTTTATGCATAAAAGGAAGGGAAGTCTGACCGCCAAGTACAAGGTTATTAAGTTTTACCTGTCTTATTGATGTTTTCGATTCTTTAACAGGTGTATTATATGCGATATCCATTTATATTATTCCTAAAGTGTAAACAGTATTAATATTTTATTATAAACAAAATATTATCATACCATAACAAGGATAAACCCTGTTAGACATATAATCAAAAATAAATTTAGCCTGTTTATATTATTTTTTTGAAAGTTCAATTAGTCTTGCTATTGTCTGCTGATAGTCGGCTTTTTCATTAGTCGGCTGTTTTAAAAAGTCATTTACTTCGTCAATTAGCCTGATTGCTCGATCTATATTTTGGTCAGAACCCATATTATATGCGCCAATGTTTATCAGATCAGCATTTTTATTATATATGGCAAGTAAATTTCTTATGTTGCCTGCTGCGGCTTTATGTTCATCATCAGTAACATCTGTCATTACCCTGCTTATACTTGCAAGCACATCAACTGCCGGATAGTGATTTTTGTGTGCCAAATCTCTTGAAAGCATAATATGGCCGTCAAGAATACTTCTTACTGTGTCAGAAATCGGTTCGTTAAAGTCGTCACCTTCTACTAATACGGTATATAATCCCGTAATTGTTCCTTTATCATTTGTACCTGTTCTTTCTAACAATTTTGGCATATTTGCAAATACTGATGGAGTATATCCTCTCGTTGCAGGCGGTTCTCCGATTGCAAGTCCAATTTCTCTTTGTGCCATAGCAATACGGGTTAATGAATCCAGCATAAACAGGACATCTCTGCCACTATCTCTAAAATATTCTGCGATGCTAGTTGCAACGTGTGCTGCTTTAATTTTAACCAGTGAAGGTTGGTCTGATGTAGCAACAACTACAACTGATCTGCTTAGGCCTTCAGCACCAAGTGAGTTTTCGATAAATTCTCTTACTTCACGCCCTCTTTCTCCAATTAATGCAATGACATTCATATCAGCATTAGTATTTCTTGCAAGCATACCAAGTGCAGTACTTTTACCTACACCGCTACCTGCAAATATTCCCATTCTCTGACCTTTGCCAATTGTGATAAATGCATCAATGGATTTTACTCCCATTACAAGAGTTTCGTTAATTCTTTTTCTTACCAGAGGATTTATTTTTTGTATTTGCGTGGAATGAAATTTATTACTTCTTATTGGGCCGTGTCCGTCAATTGGCCTTCCAAGTCCGTCAAGAACTCTGCCCAGAAGTTCTGATCCGACTTTAACTTCAATAGCACCGCCTGAATTTATGACAGTAGCACCTGGCTTTAAACCTTCCATATCTCCAAGAGGCATCATAAGTATTTTACTGTCTTTAAATCCTACTATTTCAGCCCAGATAGGCGGCTGATCCATCCTTGTATAGATATAGCAAAGATCTCCAATACTTGATGAAGGACCATCTGCCTCAATAATGAGACCGATTATCTGTGTAACCTGCCCTATTTCTTTGAAAGTATTGATACCTTCAACTATATCTCTATATTTAGACAAATCTATCATATTACTATTCTAATTCTAAATTTCCGGGTTCTTCAATTTTTATTTCAATTTCTTTGGGAAGGTCTTCCATTATGGGATGTTCTTGAGATTCTTTCATAATGGTTTTGGTTATTTCATCTATTTGAGATTCAAGTCTTGCATCTATTCGTGATTCCAGTGATTCTACAATAACTCCTTCAGGAGGAATAGTCTTGTCTTCAGTTATTTTTATTTTTTCAAGACCGTTGATTGATTGCTTTAAATCATCAGAAAATTCATACAGATAATTTGTTACAGCAGGATTAACAATAACTTTTACTTCTTCTTTGTCTTTAAGTTGATTTATAGCTGTTTTAACAATATTTAAAATGGTTTCAGGATGAATTTCTAATTGTTGTCTGATCAGCTTTTCTGCAATAGCAATTGAAAGCTGCAATATTTCCTGTTCTGCAGAGAGTATTATTTCCTTTTTAACAGCAAAAGCGGACTTTGCGATAATATCAACACTTTTAATCTGGTTGATAAAATTAGTCTGTAATTGTTGGATTCCGTCATCATATCCTGCAGCTTGTCCGAATTTCAATCCTTCTTCCTGAGCCTGATTAAATAATTCTTCAGATTTTGCTTTGGCTTCTTCTATTATTCTTGCTGCTTCCTGCTGAGCAGCATTGATTATATTCTGTGCTTCTATTTCAGACTCGGATGCAGCATTACTTTCCTCTGATGTATTGTTTGAATTCTTTTCGGAGTTTGTGCCTGTAGTTGAATTTTCAACAATATAAGAATTGCCAACTTTTACATCTTCTAATCTAATCCTACTCAACGAAATCATCCTCCACGCCTTCACGCATAAGAATAATTTCACCGGTTGCTTCTAGTGCACGTATAACTGCAACAATCTTGGTCTGGCATTCCTGTACTTCTCTTGCTCTAACAGGTCCCATATATTCCATATCATCTTTGAGCATTGAAGAAGCTCTTTCTGACATATTCTTGAATATTTTTTCCTTAACGTCATTATTACTGCCTTTAAGTGCCATAGCAAGGTCTTTTGTTTCAATTTCACGCAGCAATCTTTGAATAGATTTGTCGTCGAGTTTGACGATATCTTCGAATACGAACATGAGTTCCCTTACTTGTTCTGCAAGATCCATATCCTCTGATTCGAGGGTTTCCATAATTTTCTTTTCAGTTTGCCTGTCAGTTCTGTTAAGTATATTTGCAAGAGCATCAACTCCTCCAGCTTGAGAAAAGTCTTGCGATACAACAGAGGAGAATTTACTTTCAATAATTTTTTCTATTTCACTTAAAATTTCCGGATTTGTTCTGTCCATTTCAGCAATTCTTAAAGCAACACTTGCCTGAAGGTTTGGCGGTAAATTATTAAGAACGGCTGCTGCTTTTTCTGGTTTTAAATAAGCAAGTACGAGAGCTACCAGCTGAGGATTTTCATTTTGAAATGATGTTGCAAGCTGTGTTGGATCAGCATCATTAAAGAATTGAAATGGATTACTATGCAATGTTACAACGAGTTTATCAAGTATTTGTCCGGCTTTCTGATCTCCATATGCTTGTTCCAGCAATGTTTTTGCGTAAGCCATGCCTCCATGGCTTAGATAATTGTTAGCCTGAAATAATGAATGAAATTCATCAAGTATGTCATCCAGAGTTTCTCTTGGAACTTTATTCAAACTGGCAATATCAAGAGTAATCTGTTCTATAAGTTCTTCGTCAGGAATATTTCTCAGAACTTCTGTTGCTGTGTTAGGACCAAGAATAATTAATAATGCAGCAACTTTTTGAGAATTTGACATATGGGCTAATGACAATCTGTCCATTTATATTATTCCTTAACGTATGATAATAATAATCTTGCAGCTTCAGCCGGATCTGAAAGTATTAAATTATTTATATCTGTTTTCATTCTTTCAAGTTCCGGTTCAAGTTTAGCTTCTATGGCAGGGAATGATGCAACTTCAAGAAGATCCGGTTCTTCTTCGGCTTCTTCATAATGTTGATAGTCCTCGTGTACTTCATGTCCCTGCATTGGTCGTTTGAGTAATGAATTGAATACAAATAATGCTGATAAACCGAGAATCAAAACTGTCAGAATTGGAGCGAGTGTTCTTACCCAAAATTCTGTCTGTGATGATTTTTCCATTTCTTGTATAATTTGGCTATTTTGTGTACCATCATCAGCAAATTGCATTCCTGTTATTGTTATAATATCACCTCTTTCGAGGTTTGCGCCACTTGCAGATATAACAAGGTTTCTTATCTCATCTTTTTCTTTTGTTGTTAAAATTTTATTTAAAGCAACTGCTATTGTTAATTTTTCAACAGTTCCAGGTGCGTATACTACCTGTTTGATTTCCTTGGAAACATTAAAATTCTTGGTAGTTTTGATTTTTTCGTAATTCATATTTTTTGCACCTGCTGGTACATTAGTCGTAGGTGCTGAAGCTCCATTGCCGTAATTCTCTGACTCTGATTGAGAACTGGCTGCTATACCTTCAGGTGTGGTTGATCCTTCAACTGCAGGTAAATATTTTTCAATGGTTGATCTTGCGCTGTCAAAATTCATTGTGGCACTAACCTGAACGTTAACATTTTCTGTACCAACTATTTTTTCAAGAACTGCCTGAATTTTTTTAGATATTCCAGTTTCAAAGCCAGTTCTATAATCAGTTATATCACTTGCTCCACCGCCGCCGGATTCATCAGATAAGGCACTTCCATTTTGATCGGTAATAAAAACTTTATCGGGATTAAGTCTTGGAATACTGTAAGCAACGATGTTTTTAATTGCTTTAACCTGTTCCTGTTTAATTTTTACGCCCGGTTCTAAAATTAACATTACAGAAGCACTTGGAGAATCATCTTTATCAGAAAATACTGATCTTTCAGGATCAGCAATTTGAACTCTAGCTTTTTTTATTCCCTGTATTCTTTCGATTGTTCTGGTTAATTCCCCCTGAAAGATTCTTTGACGGGTTAATTTATTCTGGAAGTCTGTTGCACCAAGCTGAATTTTATCAAGAAGTTCGAATCCAGGATTGCTGTCATGAATAACATCTTTTTGTGCAATCATTAACCTGAGATCTTCTTTTAAATCAGCAGGTACAAGAACTGTTTTTTTATCGTCGCTAAGTTTGAATGGATATCCTGCTTTTTTTAGATTTTCTACAACAGCAACTGCATCAGTTTCTGCAAGATCACTATATAATACACCCCAATTAGGTTCGACTGATTTGGTTACAAAGTAAGAAACTGCTACAATTGTAATTATTACAAGAAGTATTATGGCGAGTCTTTGAGGAAAATCAAGCCCGCCCCATAATCTTTTTATATCTTTTGATAATAAACTTATATAATTGTTCAATTTTTACTCCTAATAATTTAGATAATAGCTGCCCCATTAAAAAATTCAAGTTTGTAAATTTTAGTTAATCAAACATTCATTCTGGATATTTCCTGATAAGCTTGCAGGATTTTATTTCTCATCTGCATAGTTAATTGCATTGATAAATTTGCTTTTTCCTGAGCAATCATTACACTATGGACATCAATATTTCCACCTGCTGCAAAAATTTCAGCGGTTTTGTCAGCAGTATTTTGTGCGCTATTTACTTCGTTTATGTAGTTATTTAAGACTTTGCCGAAACCCTTAACTGTATCATCTGAAGATAAACCTGTTGATGTTTCTTCTGTTCCTGATAAGCCTTCCCCTTTTTTTAGCAGAACTTTTAAGTCATTCGCAAGTTCTTGATCTTCTGTTATATTAATATTCTCAGGATCAAGTTTTGGTACTTCGCCTAGTTTTAAGCCCTGTTTTCCTTCTTGAATATCATTAATACTGTTGTTATACTCCTGCATGAAGTCTTTCATACCGATATTAAAATTATTTAAATTGGCTTTACCGATTAACATATCTGACATAACTTCTCTCCCCGACATTTATCAACTTTTAAATGAATATTTTAAATTATATTCTCATTGCAGCTGATATCATATTTTTTGTAGCTTCTATATTTGTCACGTTAGCCTCATAAGCTCTGCTTGCAGAAATCATATCTACCATTTCTGTTACTATATTTATATTAGGCATATTTACATACCCATCTTTGTCTGCATCAGGATGTCCTGGATTATATACCTTCCTAAAAGCTGTGTCTTTGTCTTCTACTATCTGACTTACTGTTACACCGCTGGTAGTATTTGGAGAATTGAAGCTGATGCCTCCTTTTAATGTATTATTTTGTAGCTCAGGCGGTAGAAAACTTGCTGATTCACCATTTGCCTGATTCATAGCATTATTGTATACAGCTTCAAAAACTACTTCTTTTCTTTTGTAAGTACCAGATGTTCCATCCGGTTTCCTTGTTGTATTTACATTAGCTATGTTGCTTGCTATTGTATCCATTTTTACTCTTTGGGCATATAGTGCAGAGGCACTTATATTTAGGGCATCAAAACTCATTACATACCACCTCCTCTGATTATATCCTGCATTTGTTGAAACATTTTTCCCTGTAGAGTCGAAAGTGCAGTATATTTCATACCATTTTGAGCTAGTTGTGCCATTTCATGTTCAATGCTGATATTATTCCCATTTGGCTTAGTGTTAGCATCGTTAGTTTGAATTATTTCCGGCTGAAATTTCTGATAATTTACTGTTGTATTATCACCTGAATCTGTAATGTTAGCCTGATCATTAATTTGACCGGCAGAGTTTAGAGAATTAGGGTAATACATAAGACTCATTGAATATTCTTCTTTTTCTTTTTGCATGGCATTTTCACTGGTCATTATTTTATTTAACTGATCTTCAAAATTAACGTCAGAACGCTTAAATCCTGGAGTTTCTGCATTTGCAATATTTGAAGAAAGGACTTTATGTCTAGCTGCCAATCCGTCAAGAGCCAGTGTTGTCATTTCTATTGCTGGTTTACTAATAAAATCCATAGTCATATCCTCCCTAAACTATAGATTAGTCTCAATTTGCAGAGTTAATTCAAATGCTGTTCCGCTTGAATCTGTGGAAATAACATTTAAATTGCCTCCGTGAGCTTCTATGATTTTTTTTGCCTGAGCAAGTCCAAGCCCTGTACCTTCTTTTTTTGTTGTAAAAAATGGTGTAAATAATTTTGCTCTGTA
>Ga0209340_1001887_pt1 | contig 13368 bp, 9 predicted proteins | sample EPASupsiteSAE323_FD_187266 | JGI IMG/M metagenome (GOLD analysis project Ga0209340, IMG submission 187266) | Bioremediated contaminated groundwater from EPA Superfund site, New Mexico - Sample SAE3-23 (SPAdes) (version 2) | ecosystem: Environmental > Aquatic > Deep subsurface > Groundwater >... | reverse complement strand
AGGCCTTAGAAGGAGTAAAGGCATTTTCTCCTGCTTTTGCCCAGCTCATTGCTGAAACTTTTGGGGATATTTATACTCGGCCTGTGCTGAGTTTGCAGCAACGTGAATTAGTGACATTATCATCTTTGATTACCCAAGGTGCTGGTGAAAACCAATTGCAATTTCATTTTCATGCAGCACTACACGCGGGGCTGACCGTGGAAGAATTAATCGAAGTTATTATGCACTGTACTGCCTATGCAGGTTTCCCGCGGGCGTTAAGTGCCTTGCAAATATTACAGCAGATGCTAACGGATAAAGAACCAAGTAGGTAGGTTTGTCAATATTTAAAAACTATGGTAGTATGTAGTGAAATGCCTATATGGGTTTATATTACTTAAAATTTACATGAACGAATGGAGAAAATGATATTATGCTTGATTTACCAAAATGCCCAAAATGCAATTCAGAGTACACTTATGAAGATGGAAATCTTTTAATTTGCCCAGAATGTGCTCATGAATGGACGTTAGCATCAGAAACTGGAGATAGTGAAGATAAAAAGAGTATTAAAGATGCCAATGGAAATGTCTTAACAGATGGTGATTCCATAACCATCATCAAAGACCTTAAAGTAAAAGGTAGTTCATCCGTCTTAAAAATAGGTACGAAAGTAAAAAATATACGTTTGGTTGATGGCGACCATGATATTGATTGTCAAATTGATGGTTTTGGCGCTATGAAATTGAAATCTGAATTTGTAAAAAAGATATAAGGATTCTTTAGCTTACTTCTACTGAAATAGCTGCTTTTAAGCATAAACTGGTCTTAAGGACTGGTTTATGCTTTATTTGTTGTGGGAATTTTTATTCCCTAGGCTACTAATTTCTGTGACAGTAGAAAAAAATAGGCTAACTATTGCCGCAGAAAAAGGGTATGATATAATTTACTAATCGTAGTAGCTTATCTAGGAGAGGAGAAAAAGATGTATCGCACAGAAGAAGACTTTTTAGGGACAAAATCCATTCCTCTTGATGCTTATTATGGAATTCACACTCTGCGGGCTGTTGAAAATTTTGCTGTTTCTCGGCAAAAGGTACATCCCCAGCTTATTCGGTCTTTAGCTATGGTCAAGCAGGCGGCTGCAGAAAGCAATATGTCCCTTGGGTTATTAGATGAAAATATTGGTAGTGCTATCTGTCAAGCGGCGGAAGAAATTGCCGATGGGAAATTTGCGGATGCCTTTATTGTAGATGCTTTTCAAGGGGGAGCAGGTACTTCTACCAATATGAATATGAATGAAGTCATTGCCAATCGCGGCATTGAACTGTTAGGCGGAAAAAAGGGTGATTATCACCTGATTCATCCGCTTACTCATGTAAATATGTCCCAATCCACCAATGACGTTTATCCTACTGCCCTACGGATGGCTGGGATTCATTTGCTTTTGCCTCTGGCAGAAGCCTGCGCTACATTACAAGGTGCCTTGCAGCGTAAAGAAGAGGAATATAGTGGCGTCCTAAAGCTCGGGCGGACGGAAATGCAAGATGCTGTGCCAATGACCTTAGGGCAAGAATTTTCTGCTTGGGCGGAAGCCATTAGCCGTGACCGATGGCGTCTTTATAAAGTGGAGGAACGGCTGCGTAAGGTGAATCTAGGAGGGACAGCAATAGGGACAGGTGTAAATGCACCTAGAAAATATAGTTATACCGTGATTGAGCGGCTGAGAAGTTTAAGCGGACTCGGGCTAGCTAGGGATGAAAATTGTATTGATGGTACACAAAATGCAGATGTCTTCGTAGAAGTATCCGGTATGCTAAAAGCTTGCGCTGTAACTATGGTAAAAATCAGTAGTGATTTACGATTGTTGTCCTCAGGACCTTTCAGTGAAATCAAGCTACCTAAACTGCAAGCAGGTTCTTCCATTATGCCTGGGAAGGTCAATCCTGTGATACCAGAAATGGTGACCCAAGTTGCCTATCAGGTGATGGCAAATGATCTAGCCATAACCCTAGCTGTACAAAGCGGACAACTAGAACTAAATGCTTTTTACCCTCTGATTGCAGCCAATCTTTTACCAGCCTTAGAATCAATGAGCAAGGCGTTAAGTATTTTGGCGGAAAAGTGCATTTTAGGAATTGAGGCGAGGCCAGAAAAATGCTTACAACATCTAAAGGATAGTACGGCTCTTGCTACAGTGCTAGCTCCCCTTTTAGGTTATGAACAGGCAGCAGTGCTTGCCAGAAAAGCCATTGACAGCGGGCGGCAGGTGATTGATATCTTACTAGAAGAAAAAGTGTTTACGGAAAAAGAAATTACAGAATTATTACAAGGTCAGCAATTAACACGAGCGGGGGTGCTTGGCATGGATAATAAGTGGCAGAGGAGGAATGAGAATGAATAATACTCCACGGGGCAACCGCTTACATATCGCTCTGTTTGGGCGGCGAAATGCTGGGAAGTCCAGTCTAATCAATGCTTTGACCAATCAGCAGGTGGCTATTGTTTCAGAAATTGCTGGGACAACCACCGATCCCGTCTATAAAGCTATGGAAATTTTACCATTAGGACCAGTTATGATGATTGATACTGCAGGGCTAGATGATAGTGGTGAGCTAGGGAAAATGCGGATTGCAAAGTCTCTAGAGGTACTTGCTAAAACCGATTTAGCTCTGTTAGTGATAGATGCTCAAACTGGGGTCGGAGCACTAGAAGAAGAGGTTGCGAAATTATGCCAAGAAAAGAAGATAACCTTAATTGGGGTTATTAATAAAATAGATAAACTGGCAATGGATGTAACGACTCAGGCCAATATTAAAGGACAGCTAAGAATAGAAAATATAGTAACAGTCAGTGCTCTGACCAAGAGCGGGATTAGCGAGCTAAAAATCTCCATGGTGAAAAATGCTCCAGCTCATTTTGACAATCAGACCATCGTAGGGGATCTTATAAACCCTGGCGATACGGCTGTACTAGTGACGCCCATTGATTTAGCCGCTCCTAAAGGAAGGCTTATTTTACCCCAAGTGCAGGTCATTCGCGATATTTTAGACTGTGATGCCATGGCTTATGTAGTGAAGGAACGAGAACTCAAAGAATGTATCGCCAATTTAAAGAAAAAACCTCGGATTGTGATCACGGATTCCCAAGCCTTTTTGAAGGCCGATGGGGATACACCGAGAGATGTCCTCTTAACGTCCTTCTCTATTTTGTTTGCCCGCTATAAAGGCAATTTAGAAGTATTAGTAGAGGGGGCCAAGGCCTTGCTAGCACTAGAGCCTGGCGATAAAGTCTTAATGAGTGAAGGCTGTACTCATCATCGGGTAGAAGATGATATTGGTACTGTTAAGCTACCACGTTGGATTCGTCAATTTGTAGGGGGCGAAATTCAGTTTGAATGGTCAAGCGGCATGACCTTCCCTAGAGATTTATCTCAATATAAGGTAGTAGTCCATTGTGGTGCTTGTATGCTCAATCGGCGAGAAATGCTGGCTCGTATTCTAGAAGCCCAGGAACATGGTGTAGCCATTGTAAATTACGGAGTAGCCATTGCCGCCTTGCAAGGAATCTTGCCAAGAGCTTTATCGCCCTTTCCATTATTGGCCCAAATGCTAGATAAAGAGGTATAAATATGAAAATTGCTATTTTGGTCAGGGAAGAAACCATGCAGCGTTGTACAGGGAAAGGTTGTCTTAACGCTTTTTTTCAAAAAAAAGATGCTTTTGCAAGATATGAAGGCGAGATTGAGCTTGTTGCCTTTTCCCATGCTGGTGGCGATATAGAACAAAAAATTATGACCATGCTTAAAAATGGCGTGGATGTAGTGCATTTATCCTCTTGTATGCGAGGGAAAGCAGCGAATTATGAATCCTTGGCAAAACGTCTTGGCGAACATTTCACGATTGTTGGATATACTCATGGATCAGAAGAAGGCAAGGACAAAAATACGATAAATAGTGTTAAACTATAGATAAAAATGAACTTTACGCAACGCGTAAAGTTCATTTTTATAGTGAAATTTATCCCTGTGGCAATTGTTTAAGCAAACGGTGTAAAGTATCCCGAAGGGTAATGGCTTCCGTAGGTGATAGCTGGGTACTGCATAACATTTGCAGTGGAATGGTGGCTGCTTGTTCTTTAAGATTATGCCCGTCCTCTGTGAGAGAAATACTAATCTGCCGTTCGTCTTTTTCGGTGCGATTGCGGGTAAGCAGTCCATTCTTCTCCATGGTTTTTAAAACAGGTGTCATGGTTCCTGAGTCTAGATACAGGCGATTGCACAACTCTTTCAAGGGAATAGGATTTGTTTCCCATAATACTAATAAGGTAATATATTGGGTATAGGTAATACCAAGCTTATCGAGGAAAGGCCGATAGAGACGGATAATTTCTTTCGAGCAGGCATACACAGCAAAGCATAACTGATTATCTAATTTTAAATAATCTTTACTGCTCATGATTGTGCCTGTAGAAGAAGTTTCTCAATGTCACCTGTCAATTTATTAGGTGAGGTAGTTGGGGCATAGCGGTCATATACATTACCTTGCCCGTCAATTAAGAATTTTGTAAAGTTCCATTTAATGGAGCTACCAAGTAATCCAGGAGCTTTTGCAGTAAGGTAGGTAAATAAGGGGTCGGCATTTGGCCCTTTGACATCAATTTTTGCAAAAACAGGAAAGGTGACACCAAAATTAAGCTGACAAAAGTTCAGGATTTCCTCATTGTTTCCCGGTTCTTGCCCCAAGAACTGATTGCAAGGAAAGGCTAGTACGGTAAAGTTATCTTTGCCATAGGCTTCATATAACTGTTGTAATTCTTGGTATTGAGAGGTAAAACCACATTTGCTAGCGGTGTTAACAATCAGGATAACTTTACCTTTATATTCGGATAAGGATTGTTGCTCCCCGCTTACTGTGGTAGCTGAAAATTCATAAATGTTCATGAGAGGCCCTCCTATTTAATAATTGAAAAACGATTGAACGCAATTGAATTGTAAACAATATTAAAAGGAATGTCAATACTTTATTGGTTTTTTCTAATTTAACCAACTTGGATGAATGGTATCAGCCAATCGGTAGCTTAAGTAGTAATAAGAAAACTTTCCCCCTTTTCTTGAGTCGCCACCAGAATTTGTGGTATAATACGAAATCAAGAAAAAAGCGAGGGTTTGACAGTGAAAAAAGCAATGATTGAAATGGAAAAGGGTAATATTGTCGTTGAACTATTTGGCCAAGAGGCACCTAAGACGGTAGCAAATTTCGAAAAGTTGATTACGGAAGGTTTTTATGATGGCCTTACTTTTCATCGAGTTATTAAAGGTTTTGTAGCGCAAGGGGGCTGCCCTAAAGGGAATGGTACTGGTGGACCTGGCTATGAAATTCCTTGTGAGACGAAAGGTAACCCACACAAAAATACCAGAGGCGCCTTGTCGATGGCTCATGCTGGCCCGAATACAGGTGGCAGTCAATTTTTCATCGTATATGAACCTCAACCGCATTTAGATGGTGTCCATACGGTCTTTGGTAAAGTTGTTGAGGGTATGGATATTGTGGACCAGATTCGCAAAGGTGATAAAATGAAGAAGGTTACAATGCTATAATTAAAAATGATCCTGAAAAGTAATACACTTTTCAGGATCGTTTTATTTTGCTTGCATCACAGATTATTAATTTGCCAATCAATTGGAGCTTTTCCCATAGCTGTTAGTAGGCTATTGGTTTTTGAAAAAGGCTTACTTTTAAAAAAACCTCGATGAGATGATAAAGGGCTTGGATGAACAGATTTAATAATATGGTGCTTGGTATTGGTTATAAGATTAGCCTTTGATTGGGCATTGCTGCCCCATAAAATAAAAATAACTGGTTCCGTTTTTTCATTTAGTAGTTGGATAACTTTGTCCGTGAAAATTTGCCAGCCGATAGTTTTATGAGAATTAGGTTGTCCTTCAACGACGGTAAGAACATTGTTAAGCAGAAGTACTCCCTGCTCGGCCCATTTTTTCAGATAGCCGTTATTTGGTATAAAACAACCCATATCATCTTGTAATTCTTTATAAATATTAAGCAAAGATGGCGGTGGCTGAATACCTGGTTTTACGGAAAAACTCAGTCCATGGGCTTGATTTGCTCCGTGATAAGGATCTTGGCCTAAGATTACAACGGTCACATCCTTATATGCCGTATAATGGAGGGCATTAAAAATATCATATTTATCAGGAAAAATTGTCTTAGTTTGGTACTCGCTAATCAAAAATTGTCGCAGCTGTACATAATATTCTTTCTTAAATTCGTCTTTTAAAAAGTTTTGCCAGTCGTTTTTAAAGATTATCATTTTCATCACCAAAGAAATTATATCATAAGCAAAAAACGAATGAAATGTTTTGCCAATCAAAATCGTGACATTCTTTACATTACTGATTTTTTAGAACTAAATTCCTAGCAAATAATGTGGACTTTTGAAAGGGATTTGTTATTTCATCGAGAATAGATAAGTTACTAAAGGTAATCCATGATTCGCAGATAAGAGTAAGGAGGTTAGGTGATGGACGGAAAAAGAACGTTAACCGCCTCGGAAGAAATGTTTGCTAAGGCATTTCAATATTGTGCTGACGCAATTGGGATAATTAGATTGGATAATTGGGAATATGTAGAGGTCAATGAGGCTTTTACTACGATTTTCGGTTACGAACGCAGGGAAATTATTGGGGAAAACTCCAAACAAATTGAATTATGGGCTAATGTAGATGAACGGAATGAATTTTTTCGGAATTTTCAGGGAAGACAAGAACTGCGGAATATTGAAACCACTTGGTGCACTAAATTTGGTGAAATTAGAAAGGGAATTATTTCCGCAGCCAAAATTGACATTGGTGGAGAAGAATATGGAGTATATGTTTGGCATGATACCACTGAGAAAAAAAAGGCCGAAGAAGAACTTAATTTTCGCAATATTCTCTTATGGACCCAACAGGAAGTTTCGCTGGATGGTATTTTAATTGTTGATGCGAATAATGTGATCCTGTCGGCAAATAAAAAGTTTTTTGAAATTTGGCAAATTCCTAGAGAATTGTTTGAAGAACGCAGGGATGAGCTGGTTTTAAATTTTGTAATGAATCAATTAGTAGACCCTCCATCCTTTCTGCAAAAAGTTCATTATCTTTATGAAAATCAGCAAGCGACCAGTCAAGATGAACTTGCTTTGAAAGGTGGCAGATTCCTCGATCGATATTCGGCGCCCATGTTTGGCGAAAAAGGTGAATATTTTGGTCGAGTCTGGTTCTTTCGTGATATTACAGGACGAAAAGTGGCTGAAGCAAAGCTAAAGAAGGAGCAGTCTTTTACGGATTCTGTACTGGATAGTATTCCTGGGATGCTGTATCTATACGATGAACAGGGGAGGCTGGTACGCTGGAATAAGCAGCATCAAGAGATGACCGGCTATTCTTCAGAAGAATTATCCCACATGACGTTGCTGGATTGGTACAAAGGGGATGAAGAAACGCAAGAGCGTATTATGCAGGCCGTACGGCGAGCTCAGAAAGAAGGCTTTGTTGATACCGAGGCTGATTTGCAAAAAAAAGATGGTACCAAAATACCCATGTACCTTACAGCAGTTACCTTAGAACGTGAGGGTAAGCAATATATAACAGGCATCGGCATTGACATTACGAAGCGTAAGCAAATGGAAGATTCCCTGCGGCAAGCCAATGAAGAGCTAGAAGGGAAAGTAGAACTGCGAACCCAAGAATTAATGGCGATGAATGAAGAATTGACAGCCATGAATGGAGAGCTTACCGCTAGGAATGAAGAACTATTTGAACTGAATGAAAAATTGCAGATGGTTCAAAACTCATTGATTCAAGCGGAAAAAATGGCAGCCCTTGCACGCCTCGTAGCTGGCATGGCCCATGAAATGAATACTCCCCTTGGGATTTGCGTTACCTTATCTTCACACTTAGAGCAGATTACGAAAGAATTCTCTAAGCTCTTTGATACTGGAATTATGAAGCGTGCTGAGCTAGAAGAATTTATTGAAGAATGCTGTGAGGCCTCACATTTGTTATTGATCAATACAGGGAGGGCGGCAAATTTAGTAAATAATTTTAAGCAGGTTTCAGTAGATCAAGCTAGTGAAGTTCGCAGAGTATTTGGGGTGAAGGAGTATCTTGACGAAATTCTAGTGACCTTGACGTCGAAACTACAAAACACTGGACATAAGGTGCAGATTTCTTGTGATGAAAAAATTTATATTCATGGATACCCAGGAGCATTGTCACAAATTTTAATCAATCTTATAGTAAATTCTCTTACTCATGGTTATGATGCGGGGCAAGAAGGAATCATAACCATTATAGTGGAACAAGTTGGCGATGATTTAGTTATGACCTATAAGGATAATGGTAAGGGAATTGACGAGGACGTGTTGGCAAAAATTTTTGATCCGTTCTTCACAACTCGCCGCAACCAAGGAGGAACGGGTTTAGGATTAAGTATTGTATATAATTTAGTTACTCAGTTATATGCAGGTAAGATTGAATGCTTCAGTCAAATCGGGGAAGGGGTAACCTTTAGGATTCGAATTCCTTCCCATCTAATAGGGCCCATTCATAATGACTACAGATAAATAGTAATTAATACGGAAAAGCCAAGTTTTTTTGTCAAAGGCTGACAAAAAAACTTGGCTTTTTATTAGGGCGTCGAACTAAAAACAAAACGGTTTTTGCCAGAATTTTTAGCGATGTACATGGCTGAATCAGCTTTTTTAATTAATTGATCCATCGTAACGCCATCACGAGGATAGAGGCTAATGCCAATGCTAGCAGTAACAAATCCTTCATTATTTCCTAAGATAATTGGCTGGCTAATTTCATGAATAATTCGTTGGCAAATCTTATGAATGCAGCTTTCGTTGGGATTTTCCATAATAATTGTGAATTCATCTCCCCCGAGTCTTGAAACGGTATCGGAAGACCTCACCGATTTTAACAAGCGCATAGCAACAATTTTCAGTACAATGTCGCCGCTAGTGTGGCCGAAATTATCATTTATGGATTTAAAACCATCCAAGTCAATAAATAGCACACTCAGCAGGGAACCTCCCTTTTGGGCAGTTTCTAATGCAACCTGTAATTTATCATGAAATAACATGCGGTTGGATAATCCTGTAAGAGTATCGTGAGTAGCCATTTCCTCTAATAGTTTTTGCGCCTTTTCTCGTTCTACTATTTCAGTTTTTAATTCACTAGTGCGTTCTTCTACTAAATATTCAAGGCGATCACGGTGCATGCGAATTTCTTCTTCCGCTGCTTTTCTTGCTGTAATATCTCGTAAAGTGACTAGTGTAGCAAGCTTGTCATTAAAGGTAATAATCGTGAAGTTCAAAATCACAGTACATTGGATTATTTGGTCTTTGACAATGCTCAGTTCATATTCGCCAGGCACATCTTCGCCAGCAAGCTTTTTGCTATAATATTCATTGATTAACTCTGCATCCTTCTCTGTAAGAAAGCGCATGAAATTCTGTCCGAGGAGTTCGTCGGCATTATAATTGGTAATTCTCATTAGGGCCTTATTAACAAATTCAATAATACCATCTTGAATAATACAAACTCCTTCCGACATATTATCCACTAGTTTACGATATTTTTCCTCTGAAAGTTCGAGAGTCGTATATAATTTTGAATTTTCTAATGAGATTGCCAATTGTTTGGAAATTACATTGAGCATTTCTACTCGCTCCAAGGTAAAGGCCCCTTCAATTAAGGTGTTTTCAAGATAGAGAATTCCAATGATTTCATCTTTACTGAGGATTGGCATGCACATAATGGATTTATGCTGATGCTCTGAAATATAAGGATCATCCTTATAGTCAGAAAGGCAGGCATTGCTAAGTATAATATTTTCCTTTGTATGTTCAACATAATTGAGTACTTGTTTTGGTAAATCAAGAGCATCCTCTAGGGTTATCCCTGTCGTCAACTGTATTTTTTTATCTTCGGCCCAACCCTCTGCTTGGATGAGAAAGCTTTTATTACCTTTCGTCAAGTAGACAACTCTTTGTGCTCCTGCATTTTCTAATAGAATAGCAATCAGTTTTTTTAGAAGTTCTTCTAGTATAATTTCTCCTGAAATTAATTGGGTTACTTTTAATATGGTAGCATTATCTAAAATAATGGCATTGGTAGAATTGGAGTTTTTTGTATAGGTAGCTGATTTTTGAGAACTATTTCTGCGGTCGTAAATTTCTAATAAAAGTTGGGGATAGTTTCTTTCTAAATCTTGTACTTTGGCTGTTGCACCCCATAAAGCATAGGAATAATGAGCTTCTATCATAAAAGACTTCGCAATTTTAAGTTCTTTGCGGGCGAGGTAAAACTTGGCTGCCAACTCATTAGCCAGTGCTTCTTCTTGCAGATATTGGTTTTCTCCAGCAAGCTCAATTGCTTGTTGGTAATATTCCATAGCTTTTAGATCATTGCCAGAAACTCTTGCTGTTTCCGCTTGAATGAGATAATACTTATGGGAAAAATTCATTGGGGCATAGGAAACCCGTTTTTTCAATTTTCGTTGGTGAGAAGCTACTTTCCAGAGAAGCTGCTGTTTTGCAAGCCCTGATAGTTTATGGGCAGTTGCCAGCATGACCAAAGAATGGTAGAAGAAGTAGATGGAACAAGAATAAGTACCACTGACGCTTTCTAGATATTTTTGGGCTTCCAAGCCATTTTCCAGTGCTTTGTCATATTCACCGAAAAGATAGCAAAGGATTAATGTATTTAAATGCAAATCAAAATGAATATTTTTGTCTTGGATAGGTAAATGGCTAGCAAAAATAGTATTTGCACTATACATTTCCCCTTCGATAATACAGGGATTTTCACTACAGCCTCTTAAATTTTTAATGGTTTGATGAAAAATCAATTGGGAATCAAGGGAGTTTTTATTATTACTGTTACATACTTCTTTATATAAGGAGGTCATTTCTTCATCGAGGCGTGCTAATTCTTTGCCAGCAAAATAAGAATGATAACAATAGACAAAGATAGCCATACAGGCATAATTAATATCACCTGTTTCTAAGCCAATGAGATAGCCTTCTAAAAGGTGTGGTAAAGAATTTTTTAGGGGACTTTTGTGGTGAATAATAAAGGTATTAAAAAAGACAATCATTTTTGGTGTAAGTTCTTTATGATTACCTTTCTCTAGTAATTGTAGGGATAACTCACCGAATTTATAACCGGCGTTAATATCTCCTAGCCTGCATAGCAGCATTCCATAGGTCATATAACCAATGGTGGTATTGCCTGTTTCAATTCCTTTTAAAATAAGTAGTAAGCAAAGATTGGGAGAAATTTTATAAGTAGCGAGGCCCATTTTAAATAAAACCCCATTAATTGCTATTGATGTAGCATCCACTGCGGCAGGGGCAGCAAGTAAGTCATTTTCGCCTTTGCCGCGCAAAAAGGCTTTAATTTTAAGGAGTTCCATAAAAATATGTAGTTTTGTAGGGTTTTTAGGAAAGTGTACTCCGAGTAAACCAAGGGCCATTAGTCCTGTGGTAATAGCATCCGTCAATCTATTTTGGGACACATAGGCTAGGATTTTTATTTCATAGGCTTTGATTTTATCAAGTAATGTCAGAGCATTCCGTAATAAGATTTCCGTATAGCTTTCTACTCCGTCAAAGTCACCGCTCAAATAAGCAGTTTCAGCAGCTTCAATCGTTAAAGAAAATGCTAGATCATATTGAGAGGTAAAAGAAGACTCTTCTAATAGAGTGATTCCTATTTTAAAATAGCTATAGGCCGTATCGTAAGCAGTTGCCTTTTTTATTTTTTTGCCGGCAAGCAATTCTAAGTGTGCTATTTTTTCTCTTTCCAAAGGATTGAGGACGAGTTCTAAAGCACGATTAAATTGATTTACAATATCCAAGAGATGTTCATCCATTTCCTGATCACTAGTGTTCGCAAGTAATAACCTACCAATTTTTAGATGGATTTTTTTTGCTTCTTCCTTTTCAAGTAAAGAATAGGCAGATTGATGAATCCGGAAATGAAGAAAAGAATAATGAACATCTTCCGTAAGAGAAAGTAACCCTTCTTGTAAGGCTTCCCAAAGATCATCATAAGATTCAGCGACAGTTTTATTTTGTATCATAGCAATTGTTTTTAAATCAAATCGAAAGCCAATGCAAGCTGCGAGTTTAACTACTTCTTGTGTTTTTAGGGATAACTTTTGAATTCGATTAGCAATCAATTCTACAACATTATCCGTAATACCGGCCTGCTGGATTTTTTCCAGATCCCAACGCCATTTATAATTATTTCGGTCAAAGAAAATTAAGCCTTCTCGATGTAAGGAATGCAAAAACTGACTAAGAAAAAAAGGATTTCCTTCTGTTTTTTGCAAGCTTAGTTCGGCAAGAGAATGTACATCTTCCTCAGGACAGCACAAGGTATCGGATAATAATTGGCCGATTTGGGTGAGATTCATAGGTGTAAGAAAAATTGTGGAAAGGGTTAGTTTTTCTTGCTCTAAATTATTTAACAGTAACATTAACGGATGGAGGTCATGAACTTCCTTTTCTCGATAGGTACTAATCAATAACAGGTGTTTTATTTCTACATCACGTGCTAACACTTCTAGTAATGTAAGGGTCGATAAATCAGCCCATTGTAAGTCATCTAAATAAATTACGAGGGGGTGCTTAGTATTGCAAAAGATTTTTACAAAGTTCTGAAAGGTCAAATGAAAACGATTTTTAGCCTCTTCGGCTGGTAGCTCGATTATATCAGGTTGGGGCCCGATAATTTTTTCTATTTCAGGTATGACTGTACTGATAATTTTTCCATTAGAGCCTAGAGCCTGGAGAAGCTCTTTCTTCCAAGTTTGAATTTGCTCCTTGTTGGCTGTTAACAGTTGCTGAACCAGTTGCTTGAAAGCCTGAGCCAAGCCTGAGTAGGGGATGTCCTGTTGAAATTGGTCAAATTTACCTGAGATAAAATAACCTTTTTTCTTGGCAATTGTATTGCGGATTTCATTAATTAACATGGATTTTCCTGCACCCGAATAACCCGTTACCATAATAACTTCTTTTTTCCCTTTGCAAATTTGAGCAAAGGCTGTTTGGATGATTCCTAGCTCTTTTTCCTTACCATATAACTTTTCTGGTATTTGCAAACGATCGGAATAATCATGTTTCCCTATCTTAAAATACTCGATGAATCCTTTTGCTTGTAACTGATTCAGGCATTTTACTAAATCGCTTTTTAAACCAAGAGCACTTTGGTAGCGGTTTTCTGCCATCTTTTCCATAAGCTTTAGAATTATATCGGAAATAACTTGCGGTATTTCACTATTTACTTTATAGGGAGGTACGGGCTCGACGGCAAGG
>Ga0209340_1001886_pt1 | contig 13368 bp, 6 predicted proteins | sample EPASupsiteSAE323_FD_187266 | JGI IMG/M metagenome (GOLD analysis project Ga0209340, IMG submission 187266) | Bioremediated contaminated groundwater from EPA Superfund site, New Mexico - Sample SAE3-23 (SPAdes) (version 2) | ecosystem: Environmental > Aquatic > Deep subsurface > Groundwater >... | reverse complement strand
CTCTGCCAGCGAAGCTTCAACCTCATCAATTTCGCTAGCACCTCTGCTAGCCAATACGATTTCAGCTTTAGCAGCCGCAACTCTCAAGTTGGTATTTATCCCTGAAATCTTAGCTTGACTTTTTATTCCTCCAACCTTTGGAATAAGAACAATAGCTAAAATTCCTATTATAGCTATTGCAATCATCAATTCAATTAAAGTAAACCCCTTACTTCCTTTATTCATTATTTGTTCCTCTGGAATAAGTTATTAAAGACTATGTATTTATTATATTAAATATATAAATCAATGTACAGAGATAACTATAATGCACTCACATACGTCCCTTTTAAAAAATCAAGAGGATAACCAAAGCATGGCATCCTCTTGCAAAAACTTATACTATTTAATTCATAATTATATTCCTTATCTTGTCTACATATATATTACTCAAAGATTCTGCAAATTCGGGAGAAATCCCCTCACTATACACTGTACAAACCGGCTCGTCCGAATCAGGAAGCACTAGAACCCATCCTTTATCATGAAATATTTTTACTCCCTCATAAAGTTCAACCTGCGAATCATTTTTCTCCTGAATAAGACTTCGAATGACCTTACCTTTTGCATCCCAAGGACATTCTATTTCTTTTTGAGTTATATAGAAATCAGGAACAGTCTCTATTATTGATGAAAGTTTTAATTCTTCTACTGCCATATAATCAAGTATTTTGGCAAGAGAAGCAAACGCATCATAATTTAATAAATAAAATCCTGAATTTGATTTTGTATTTCTTTCAAGTATCGTATTATGCATAATCTCTTGATTAGATGTTTTTGTTCTTACAAACTTTGCATTATACTTGACTGCAAGTGTTTCCATTACATTTGAAGATGTTATAGGTACAACAACAGAATTTGTCATTGATGTATTAAGAGAAATTATCTGTACTAACACATTATAAAGGTCATTTTTTATCATTCTGCCCTTATCATCTATTAGAACCATTTTTTCAGCAGAACCATTCATAATAATTCCCATACTAGCATTAGTTTTAACAACTTCGTCTATCATATCCTCTACTGCAAATTCATTATATTCAGCCCTGTACAGCATTTCGCATCTGAGTTCTTCACAAATCTGAGATATCAGGCACCTAACAAATCTAGTTGTTTCACCTACAATTATCTTGAATCTACTTTTCTTAATCTTATCTACATTAATAGTATTAACCAGATTCTGTAAATAGAAATAGTTATAATCCGTAAGTATATTAACCTGTTTTATTCTTGATATTTCAATCCTTCTGAATTCTCCAGTAACAAACATATTCTCAATTTTTTTCTCAGCAGCACGACTAATTCCGATTCCATTCTTGTCTACAAATTCAATAATAATCTTTGAATGAGATTCTGGATGAGCTCTTAAATGAATTCCTCCATCAAGATTCAAAAAAGATACCAAATTTCTAGCAATAGGCATTACAGTTTGTCCAAGGTCAAAAACCTCTATACCTGATGAAACTGCGCCCGCAATTATTGAATACTTAATCATATTTGCCTGTGAAGATTCATCAGAAGATATACATATTTTTGAGTCTATTTTTAATACGCTAGCAAAAGCCGTTCCAATTTTCGAGGCAAATTCTGGAGTAACCTCTATATTGACATCACCTGTAATTCCATTTTTACCGAATAGCGTTTTTGAAAATTTTGTACCCCAAATTATATTATCACTTGCAACCGCTCCATTTTCTACAATTTTATGCGGCCATATCTTAACATTTGGCTTTATTAATGCCCTTTCCTTTATTTGTGTATCATCACCAATTACACCTTGCTCATAAACAGAAACATTTGATTTTAAGTTTGCCCTATAGCATAATATTGAACCACTCAAGCTTGATTTCGAACCAACTATTGAACTATTCCATAAAATGCTGCGTTTTATTGAACAATAATTGTGAATAATTACATTATCACCAAGAACCGTATAAGGTTCAATTTTTACTCCTTTGCCTATCTTGCAATTATCTCCAATTACTACTGGCCCCACAATACTAGCTTCAGGATGTATGTCTATATCTTGTCCTAAAAAAATATTGGGTTCTTTTTGATTTTCTTTGATATTTACTTTTACTTTATTATCTAATATATCAGCATGTGCTTGTATGTACGACTGAATATCTCCTATATCACACCAGTAATTTTTAGTTTCAAAGCCATAAATATTAATCCCATTTTTCATTAATAACGGGAATAAATCTTTACTAAAGTCAAATATTTCACCTTTCTTAAAATATGAAAGTACCTTTGGTTCCAGAATATATATACCTGTATTTACAGTATTGCTAAAAACCTCGCTCCAACTTGGCTTTTCCAAAAATCTTCTTATTTTACCATCTTTCTCTGTTACAACAACACCATATTCCAATGGAACATTAACCTCTTTTAATACGAGTGTTGCTAGTGATTTTTTTTGTTTATGATATTTTATGACAGATTCGAGATTAATATCTGTCAAGACATCTCCACTGATAACAACAAATGTATCATCAAGAAACTCTTCAGCATTTTTTACGCTTCCAGCAGTGCCAAGAGGCACATCTTCAACAAAATACTCTAATTTTACGCCAAGCTCTCTTCCATCTCCAAATGTATCCTTAATCATTTCTGGAAGGTACTGTAACGTTACGGCAATATCATTTATCTTGTATTTCTTTAAAAGTTCTATGGTATATTGCATTACAGGTTTATTTAATACAGGTACAATTGGCTTGGGTCTTCCACATGTTAAAGGTCTTAACCGAGTACCGGAACCACCAGCCATTACAACTGCTTTCAAAGCTTTCACTCCCTTATTCTATAATCGTATCCCGATAAAGCATTAAATAATTATTCTAATGTAGTTCTGCAAAATCTGTTTTAGTTTTTCTGTTTTTAATTACTAGTTCTTGGAGAGTAACTTCATTTTTTTTATTTTCTACAGCACTAATTTTCGTATTCTGCTCTTCAGAATCTACTTTTTTATTCTTAATTATTTTTTTTGATGAACTTATTTTAGAAGATGTATTTTTTTGCTTTTCATTTTGCTTTTTATTTTTTTCTTCTCTTCCTGTATTCTGCAAAACTTCTTTATATACTTGTAATGTTTCTTTGGATATTTTATCCCAGTTATATAAAGCTTGAACCTTCTTAAGCGCATTTGCCTTAATTTTGTCAGCTAATCCAGGATTATATAATATTTCAACAATACAATCAGCAAGCGAATTAGCATTACCCGTATAAGCCTTCATTCCATCTATTCCATGTTCTACTATTTCTCCAAGACCACATGTCTCGGTTACTACAACAGGAATATTCGCAACCATACCTTCCAATGCAACTATTCCAAATGGTTCGTATAAACTTGGGAATACTGCAACATCAGCACATTTATATAATTTTTTCAAATCTTCATCACTAAGATAACCAGTAAAATATATTTTGTGAGCTATTCCCATTTCATAGGCTTTGTGCTTTAGGTAATCCATTTGAGGACCTTTTCCTGTAATTACAATTTTAACATCATTATAATGCTCCATTATTTTTGGCACTGCATCAATTAGCACCTGTACTCCTTTTTCCTGTACGAGTCTTCCCACAAATAAAAGTATTTTTTCATTATCATAAGCATAATTTCTTCTAAAATTATAATCTTTTTCAATACCTTTAAATTTATTAACTTCAACACCATTATTTATAATTGCAAGTTTATCTTCAGGCAATTGAAAAACATATCTGACTTCATTCTTCATATATTGGCTATTACAAATAACTTTCCATGATTCATATGCAAGAAGCCATTCTACACTACTTATATATCTTTGCATATCATTGTGAAGACCGTGATTTCTTCCGTGTTCTGTAGCATGTATAGTCGCTACCAGAGGAATATTATGTGAATTTTTAAGAGTTTTAGCGGCAAAAGCAACTAACCAATCATGTGCATGTATGATATCAAAATCAATTTTATTGCATACTTCTACTGCTTTCTCTAATATAGAAAAATTCAGCTGCATAATCCATGTTATAAAAGAATCAGTTCCAATATCATAAGGATGAACCCTATGGACATAAACATTTTTATCTTTTTCATACTCCATTGTTCCCTGTTCCCAACAGGTTACAACATGAACTTCATTTCCTTGTTCAGCCATCGTCTGAGCTAAATCATAAACGACTCTGGAAATTCCGCCAACTATTCTTGGAGGATATTCCCAGGACAACATAAGTATTTTCATTGTGATCTCCTCTCGATTTAGAAAATTTTTACTCTCTTTTTTGATTTAAATTAATCAAATCATTTACTTTTTTATTTACTTACAACCTTAATATACGTTTTTATTATTTAACCATTATTCTCTAAACAATATGAATACTAATTTCCCTATGAAACTAATTTTGTAATAAAATATGTCCCTCCACCTTGTTGAATTTTAAAGTTTTACATTTAATCAAAAAATATTACATGCTATACATAATGTTTTTTAACATATTAAGTAAACCTATTGATGGGTGTAAAATTCCATAATTACATTTTATTAAATATTTTTAGAATTGTAAACTAAAAATTAGCAAAAGATGTCTATTTTTATTATTTTCTCGGAATCATTATATTAATTGTTTTTCAAAAATGAAATTATCAATACTTTTTGCTCATATATATTATTCTTTTTCTTTTTTAAGGTCAATATTTATTGAAATTTTTTCTAAAATCCTATATCATAACAATCAAGGGAAAAACGTTTATGACTAAACCTAAAAATTGTATTATTTTTTAAAATCAAAGTAATAAATATGCTTACGAAAGGTGGAAAGAGGAATGAATCCTGATTACTCACTTGCAAAAGATTCATTCTCTGGTAAAAATATTAAAGATCAAATCTGGATCGTGCCAAAAGACCCTTACATTTTGTATATCTATTTTGAAGTATCAACCGAAACACATTCCAATTTTGAAAGTGTTTTTGGTTATTATTTATGGGAAAATTCTCACTTAGTACTTAAACTTATAAATCTTTCTAATAATACATATAAATATTTGAAAGTTACCCCTGATTCAAATAGCATATATTTAAACCTCGACCAGCCAAACAGTATAATTCGAGCTGAAATAGGTAAGATGATTTCAAATGAATTCTACATACCTTTTGCTGGCTCTAATGTAATTTGTATGCCTAATAACAATATAATTAAGGAAGATTATGTCCATTTTGAAAATGTCTTGGAGTCTAGAAACATTGGGAAAAATGTTAATACTGATCAGATTTATGAAAAATTCAAATTCAACGAGGTTTCGCATTACCTTGCACCAAGTTCAGTTGATATGTTTATGAATATGGAAAAGATTAATAAGGACTGATTTTTTGCCTTTACATTTTATGAATGAAAGGAGTAAATTTCCTTGGCAAAAGGTTTTCTAGCACTTGTATTGCATGCACATCTGCCATTTGTACGCCATCCTGAACAAGAGGACTTTCTTGAGGAAAGATGGCTTTTTGAAGCTATCTCCGAAACATATCTCCCTCTTCTTCAATGCTTCAATAGTTTGAATGAAGAAGGAGTTAACTTCAAGGTTACTATTTCATTATCTCCTCCTCTTATTTCAATGCTTACCGACCCTCTTTTACAGGATAGATATCTTAATTTTATATCTAAAATGATTCATTTATGTGAAAGAGAAGTGGAACGTACCGTAAATCAGCCTGAATTTAATAATCTGGCTATCATGTACGCAAATAAATATAAACATGATTTTGATTCTTTTGTTAATAAATATGAAAAGAATCTTATAAAAGCTTTTGGAATACTTCAACAAACTGGAAAAGTTGAAATAATAACCTGTGCAGCAACGCATGGTTTTCTTCCGCTTTTGAACCTCACCCCCGAATCTGTTAGAGCTCAAATTGCTGTTGCTGTTCAAGTGTTTGAAAAACATTTCGGTTCTAAACCTAAAGGAATGTGGCTGCCCGAGTGCGGTTATATACCCGATATCGAAAAATATCTTCTTGAAAACGGAGTAGATTATATTCTTATAGAATCTCATGGAGTATTATTTGCTAATCCGCGACCTGTTTACGGTACCTTCGCACCAATAGTAACTCCGAAAGGAGTAGTTGCTTTTGGACGTGATATCGAATCATCAAAACAAGTATGGAGTGCAGATGTTGGCTATCCTGGCGACTATGATTACAGGGATTTTTATAGAGATATTGGACACGATTTGGATTTTAATTATATAAATCCATATATATTATCTGATGGTAAAAGAATAAATACAGGCATAAAATATTACAAAATCACGGGCAAAACTCAGCACAAACTACCATATAACCCTGTTGTAGCTTCTGCCAAAACAGAATATCACGCATCAGATTTTCTTTCTAATCGTTTAAAGCACATTGATTTTCTTGAAAACAACATGGATAAGCCTCCTTTATTCGTTTGTCCATATGATGCTGAACTTTTCGGGCACTGGTGGTATGAAGGACCTGAGTGGCTGTATAATCTTCTTAAGAAGCTGGACAAGATACCTGACGAGCTTAAACCAGTTACACCTAGTGAATACATAAATGATTATCCTATAATTCAGATAGCCTCTCCATGCAGTTCAAGCTGGGGTGCAAACGGTTATAATGAAGTGTGGCTTAATAAATCAAACGATTGGATATATAGCCATCTTCAGAAGGCTTCTGAAAGAATGGTTGAAATAGCTAATGATAATCCAAACGCTGAAGGACTTGTCAAAGAAGCCCTTAATCAAGCCGCAAGAGAACTCTTATTAGCTCAAAGCAGTGATTGGGCATTTATCATGAAAGCTGATACAATGGTCGATTATGCAAAAAAGAGAACAAATGACCACTTAAGCAGATTTACAAAAATTTATTACGATATAAAGGAAAAAAATCTGGATGGAACATGGCTGAAAGGGATTCAATGGAAGGATAACATTTTCCCGGATATTGATTATAAGGTATATAAATCAATTTAGCATTTTAAAGCCACCATTGCTTGCCCAAGTGAGATTCCTCCGTCATTACACGGAACAGCCTTATTTATATAAACATGGAATCCTTCTTTTTTAAGCAAGTTTATTGCTCTCTCAAGCAGTAATCTATTCTGAAAAACTCCACCACTTAGGGCGACCGTATTTACATTAGTCTCCTTTCTTATTTTTATACACATCTCAATTATTGATTTAGCAACAGTATTATGAAAAGCACATGCAATTTCAGATATCGACCTGCCTTCCTCTAAATCTTTTACGACTGAGGTTATTGTTCTTCTGTAATCTACAACATGCATTTCATCTTTAGTTATTTCATAATCATAGAACCTAGTTTGTTTATTATTTGCAATAGCTTCTAATTCTGCAGCTGCCTGTCCTTCATAGGTATTGACCATACACACTCCCAAAATTGCTGAAACAGCATCAAATAATCTCCCCGCACTTGATGTTTTTACTGTATTAATTCCTGCCTTAATTGCTTTTTCAAGTGTTTCCCAGCCTTTGCTTTTGAGTTCTTCAACTGCAGGTATTTTTTGATTGGTAAATTCTGAGCCAAATGAGTCCAGAAGGTATACACCCGCCATTCTCCATGGTTCCTTTGCAGCAAAATCTCCTCCTGGAAGTTCAACCTGTCGCAAATGACCATAACGCAAATACCCTTTTAATGATGCAATAAAAAATTCTCCTCCCCATACTGTTCCGTCATCTCCATATCCCGTCCCATCAAAAACCACACCTATTACTTCTTCTTTTATTCCGTGCTCTGCAATTACACTTGCAATGTGCGCATAATGATGCTGCACTTTGACAATATTCAATCCTGAATTTGCTGAATATCTTGATGATAAATAATCAGGGTGCATGTCACAAGCAACTGTCTTGGGTTGAATATTTAGTAATTTAGTATATTGCGCTATTGTATCTTTATAAATCTCATATGTTTCAGTTGAACCCAGGTCACCAATATACTGACTGGTATATGCAATATTATTCTTAACCAAGGTAAATGTATTTTTTAAATCAGCCCCACAAGCAAGTATTTGAGTATCATTTGAAATACTTAATTTCATAGGAGCAGGTGCATATCCCCTTGCCCTTCTTATGAACTGATTATTAGAAACAACACTATCATCACATCTATTAATTATTTCGCGATTGTGTATAAGAAAGTAATCTGCGATTTGTTTTAACTGTTCAAAAGCTTGGGCATTATTAATAATTAACGGAAGTCCACTATTATTTCCGCTGGTTGCAACAATTGCATTAATCTCATCATCAAATAACATTTCGTGAATTCCAGAGTATGGAAGCATTATCCCTAAATAATTGAGTCCAGTATTAATGTGTGCAGAAAGTCTAGCTGGTTTCTTCTGTTTAAGAAGTACAATTGGTCTTTCCCTGCTTAATAAAAGATTTCTTTCTTCTTCATTAATATAGCAATAATCCTCAGCTATACTTATATTCTTAACCATCACAGCAAAAGGCTTTGCTATTCTGTTTTTCCTCTGCCTCAACTTCATTATTACCTCATCATTTGCTGCATCACAAATCAGATGGAAGCCTCCAATACCTTTAACAGCCACTATTTTCCCCTGTTTAATAAACGTTTTTGCATTTTCAAATTCGTTTCCTTCTTTCTGAATTTTATTTTTATCAAATAGCACATAACCCGGTCCACAATCTGGGCAGCAAATTGTCTGGGCATGGTATCTTCGATTCTCAGGATTCAAGTATTCATCTTCACATTTCTTGCACATTTTGAACTCTTCCATAGATGTATTTGCTCTATCATAAGGAATTTTTTCAATAATAGTTAATCTAGGACCGCATTTTGCGCAAGAAGTAAATGGAAATGAAACATATCGACTTTGGCTATTTCTCATATCTTCCAAACAATCACTACAAATTGCTATATCCGGCTGTACAGAAGGGAATGCATCTGTATTAGCAATACTCTCTTTTATTTCGAAGTTTGAATAACTTTTTAATTGTGTATCTAATATATTAAAATCATGAATCACTGCTCCAACAGGTTTGCTGTCCTTTATATATTCAATGAAATCTTTAAGTTTCTCTGCTTTGCCTTCAGCATGAATAATTACTTCCCCTCCTCTATTAGCAACAAAACCACAGATATCATATTTATCTGCAGCTTTGTAAATAAAAGGTCGAAAACCTATTCCCTGAACCAGACCTGTTATCTTTATTTCAAAAGCTAAATTCATAATCTTTCTTGTTCTCCTTATTCAATCCAATAGCCTATAGCGATATTTCCCTTGAAATTTCTCTGTCATCCTTATAAGTGTTTTCGTAAAATCAAACCAATATAAACCTGTCAATGTATTATATATCATTAATTTATTGTCTAATCAAGTTTCTGAGAATGTATTATTCTGTAAATATTCACTTTATTTTAAAATTATTTCTTATAATATAAAATTAAGCTCCTGATGTTTTATACGGAAAAATTTCCCCATAAAAATACAGACTGCTAACAATCTATCTTCGTCAGCAGTCTGTATTTTTATTTGTTTATCCGTTATTTCTATTTAAGGCTGTATACCCCTGATATTACCTTTGCTGCTTCTGCTCTTGTAGCATTACTCTGAGGGTCAAATCTATTTCCGTCCTTACCTTTAATTATTCCATATTTCACTACAAATCCCACTGAATTTTTAGCATAATCCATAATTTGTGTGCTGTCTGAGAAAGCAAGATATTTAAAGCCATCCTTTAATGCATTTGATTGAGTTTTAGCTTTTATTGCTCTTTCAATCATTACAGCCATATCTTGTCTTGTTATTGTATTCTCAGGTCTGAAAGTGCCATCCTCATAACCCTTTATCAATTCATGTTTTGCCGCTAGAGCAACTACACTATAATACCATGCTCCTTGATAAACATCCGCAAACGTACTTTCCGCATTATCATCTTCAAGCTTTAATACTCTAACAAGCAGTGCTGCAAATTGAGCTCTTGTAATCAATCCATTCGGCTCAAACTTATCATCTTTCATTCCTTTAACGATTTCTTTTGCCGCCATAGATTCAATACAAGCTTTTGCCCAAGAAACATTTTCTAAATCCGAAAAGCTTACATCATTCAGCTTAATAATATATTTACTAAAATGTTTTGTTGTAAAGTGTACAGTTCCAGTAACTGAATCATAGGTTCCCTGTACGTTTTCCAATTCGCCTTTATCATTTAGGAAATATACCGTAATTTTGTTTGGATTCTCATTTGCTTTTAGCTTATATGGTAATTCTACTTCAACTGCTGAACTAAAAGTACTTATATTAACGTTACCATCTTTCGTAACCGCAGTAATACTGAAATCGTAAACTGGATTATCCCCTACATTTGCTTTTTGCTCTGGTGTTAAATCCTTTACAGTATCAACAATTTTGGTTCCAACTGTATACGAATCTGCGTTAGCATTATTAAGTACCTGAGTCGGAATAATCAAATTTGCAATAGGATTAATAATCTCCATTTTTTCTATAGTATTTTTATTTGATGCTTCTACTATTTCTTTTGGTATATTTATTGACATATTGTTTGAACTTCCTACCAGTTCAGCATTGATTGTCAATCTTGCTTCAACTACACCAATTTCAGGTGCTGAAACTGTATCCTTTTGTTTTGCTATATCTTCAATTTTACTTAGAATATCCTTAAGTTGTTCCTGAGTAATATTAACATGTCCGCTATCATCTGCTTTTAGTGATACTGTTGCTCCAACAATTTTGTTTTGACTCTCTGTAGAAACTACAATTCCTTTAGTATCCTCTAAAGCCGCAGGTGCCGTTTCTTCGGTTGCTGTTCCAGAACCGCCACCGCCTGAACCTCCGCCGCCGCCACCGTCAGCTTCGCTATCAGCTGCAGTACAGGTTGCTATAGCTCCCGGCAGGACTGTTTCATTGGCCTTCACACGAACTCCAATTATATTGCCTGCTACAAAGCTTAGTGACGTACTCTTTCCACTGCTTGATACCGTCAAAGATATCCATGCACCTGTACCAACTCTTCCTTGAAGGTTAGTCGCTCCTACAGGCAATCCTTTCAAAATATCTTCTTTAGAATCCGCCGATGTAAATGTCGGAGCTACAGGACCACTAGTAATATTTATTATTGTAATATTACTTGACGGCTGTGTTACAGTTTCTTTTACTCTAACTCTAATATCATTTTCTGCTGTAATATTTGCTCCGGTCAAATCCGTATTTGCTGAGCATAAAATCCAGTCTGATCCTCCATTAATGCTGTACTCCATAGCTGTAGTTGAATTCATAAGCTTGTTAGCATTTACACCACTAAAGCTGAATGTTACTGCTGGTGCAGCTGCTTCTTTTATGTCTGACAATCCGACTGTAATATCTTTAGCCAATGAAGCAGGTTGTGCAGATGTTTCTTTTACTCTTACGAAAATGTGTGTTCCCGCATCAACTGCTAAATTGTCTACCTCTGTACCACTTACTGTAGTATATTCTCCACTATTAATCTTGTATTCCATCGTAGTATCTATATTCGTAAGTTTTGTAGTTCCAGCATTTGTACCTTTTGCTAACGCTGGTGCACTCGGTGCTGCCGCTTCATTAATGTCATTTAATGTTACTTCAATAACCAATGCTACTGAAGGTGGATGAGTTCCATTTGTCTTGTATCTTACATATATGCTCTGCTCTGCATCTGCAGTAATATTATCTACAGAAGTTTGCCCTGCCCCTACAGATGTATAACTTGTTCCATCAACACTATATTCCATTGTGTCATCTACACTTATAATCTTAGTCTTTCCAGGTAATGTTCCTTTATTTAGAATAGACCCAACCGGTGCTGCAGCTTCTTCTTCTGCAACTACTGTTGTAATCTGTCCTGCAGGTGTTGGATAGCTTGCTTTTATTCTTACTTCAACACTATCTGAAGTATTAATCTGCGATAAAGATGCACTTACTCCATTTGCTTCAACTATGCCAATATCATGCCATGTTGTCCCTGCATCAATACTATATTCAAGGTCATTTCTTACAGGCAGCCCTATAAGTTTGTTAGTCGTAGCATCTGCCGCAGTAAATGTAGGTGCCGAAGGTTCAGCTTGTGCTGTAATTTCCGTCTTCATTCCTGCAGGTGTTTCTGTATTGTCAACAGCCTTGTCTCTGATTTGTATTGCTTGTCCATCATCAATTTCTAGTGTCGTGCTCTCATTATTTACAACAACTAACTGTGTCCATGCTGACCAAGTATCAGGTGCTGTTTCTTTTCTAGCTTCTAATGTTGTAGCCCCAGTTATGCCAACCAACTTATCCGCTGTTGAGTCTGCACAACTTATTGCAGGTGCACTTCTTATATCAAATCTTCTTACTTCTCCAGCCTGAATATTTGTACCATTATCTGCAATTCTGACACGTACGTCACCACTTGCATTAATATCATCGAATTGTTCGTTTAAGTCTGTATTGGTACCACAATTTATCCATGTACTTCCACCATCAATACTATATTGCATCGATGTTCCAGAACCAGCAAGTATATTATTAGTAGCACCTTCTGTATCAAACACAAAGGTTACATCTGGCTCAATTGGTTGAATATCATATGTAGAAGCATTAATTGTATATGCCGAGCCAATTATTTGGTCTGCCTGGTCATAAGCACTTACCGAAAGAGTATATAATGTTGCAGCATCTAAATCTGGTATTACTTGCTCATATACGCAGCTTTGTACGTCAACCGCTTCAGTTACTTGCTGATTCCATGCAGTTTCAGCACAAGATATTTTATAATATGAAATTGTTTCAGGGGTTACGTCTGTTCCCACCCAATTTACAGTAATTGTATCATCTGCACGTTCTTTTACTGATAATCCAAGCTGCCAAGGATTTGCAGCAGGAGTACTAACATTTTGGTCGTAGAAAGGTCCCTCGCTTGCATCGAAATATGGGTAAAGTCTAAACTTGTAATTTGTAAAAGGCGATAAACCTTCAAACACATAGCTAGTAGTACTAGAATCCAAACTAATACCAAACCCTGAAATATATACATCTTCAGAGTAATTTGCAGGATTCTCTATACCGTTTGCATAATAAACTAAAGAATACCCAATAACACCCTCTGGTGCGTTCCATTCAAGTGTAACAGAAGTTGATGTTGCATCTCCTTGCTGTCTAAAATCAACAGGTGCCGAAAAAGACATAGGAATAAACATAGTTATCAGCAATGCTATTATTCCTATTAATGAAACTGTCCTTAAGATTTTTCTTCTCATCATTTTTTCTCCCTCATAAATTTTTTGGTATTTTTATCTTTAATTTTCTAACATTTTCTATAAGTAGGCACAT
>Ga0209340_1001885_pt1 | contig 13376 bp, 11 predicted proteins | sample EPASupsiteSAE323_FD_187266 | JGI IMG/M metagenome (GOLD analysis project Ga0209340, IMG submission 187266) | Bioremediated contaminated groundwater from EPA Superfund site, New Mexico - Sample SAE3-23 (SPAdes) (version 2) | ecosystem: Environmental > Aquatic > Deep subsurface > Groundwater >... | reverse complement strand
AATTCTTCCAAGGCCGCTCCTGGCGTCAAGCCTTCCTGATGGAAAATATGCGCCATACGCGTCAAGCTTTGCCAGTTCGGATACTGAAAGCAGCGCCTCAAGCAAGCGCACGTCGGCATACTGGGAATTCAACGCTGTCGCGTACTTTGCATCCGCCCTCTCGACAATCTTTGCGTCCATAAGCGAAATCTGCTGCTGGAACGCCGCAAGCTCGTCAGTTGAAAGCTTTGCCTTTCCTGCCTTGGCAGTGTCAAGCGACTGCTTGATCGTGCCTGCCACCTGCATCTCGTATTGTGCCGGTATGCCGTCCTTGGCAGCCCGTGAAAGCAGGTCGGAAAGGTCGGCGTGCATCGAGCAGACCAGGATGAAAAGCGCGTTGCCGTTTCCATCCGCAAGTGCTGCCTCGATTTTTTCAATCCTGAAAAGCAGGTCCGCGCAGGCCGAAAGCCTCTGTGCAAGGTTGTTGGCAGAATCCACATACTCGTTTTCAAGGGTCGAGAGCAGTTCCTCCAGTTTCTGCGCTGCAAGCGCGTCGGTGCTTCTGAGTTGTTCGAGTTGCTGCCGGATTTTTGCAATCCTTTGCGCAATCTCGCCATCAACGTCGCTTTCCAGGGCAGTTGCCTCGTCGGTCTTGCTTTCAAGGGTCTCGACCGCCTTTTCGAACGCGTTTTGCGCGTCAAGGTACCTTGCGATGCTTTCGGACTCGTAGCCATACTGCATCGCTTTCGTGGAAAACGCCGCAAGGCTCATGTTGTTCCTTGCGGAAACGATTGCCGCCTGTGCTAGCCGTTCGGTCTCGCGGTATCCTCCCACCTTCGCGGTGGTGCCCAGGAAACGCGTTGGCAGTTTGGAAAACAGCCCGAGGCCATCCAGTTCCGCAAGCCCCCCGTCCTGATACCTTTTCAGGCTGCTTTCGGCAAGCGCCTGCATGGATTCCGCGTCCCTTTTTTGCCTGGCAAAAGCAGCGTCAAGCGAAATCAGTGCGTCGGTGATTTCGGCGTCAAACGAATATATTTCCGAAAGGACCGAGTCGCGCGAAATCCCTTTCGCCAAGGCGGTTTTTGCGTCGCGCGGCGAGAACAGCGTGCCGTCTGTTGCCTCGCGCTGGGCGGTTGAACGCAGTTTGAGCGCGCGCTGGGCAAGCGAATCCGAGCCTGCAACGTCGGCGTCGAAGTCAGCTGCAATCTGTGAAAGCTTCGCGCGCACCATCTCGCACTTCCCGGCAGGCCCCGAATCGCCGTAGGCTTGCCTAAAAGACTCTGCCTTTGCTGAGAGCTTTTCCCAAGCCTGTGCGTCCGAAAGCAGCACCAGCTTTATGGCTTCGAACGATTCCGCGTTGCACGGCCGGGCAAACGAGTTGAGTGCATTCGAAAGCGAGTCCGAGGGAATGATTGTATTGGTGGAGTATATCATCTGCACGAACGCCTTGATTGAGGCAAATGCCTGTTCGACAACCCCCGAAAGCCCCTGCGCACGTTCCAGTGCCTGCCTTGCGGTCGCCTCGCTTTGGGTGTATTCAGTTGCTCCGGTGCTTGCAAGACTGATTTCGTTCTTTTCAATTGCCTGACAGGTCGGCATGAAATCCTTGACCGTGCCTAAAGCGCTTTTTTGTGGCGCGTCGAAAACGTAAGCGTATTTTTGCAGGCTCGGCGTCTGCGAGACCGCTAGGCCGTGGCAGAAGCCGCAGGCTATTGTTGCGATTAAAAGGACTGCAAAGAATCCCGTTACCTTGCCCATAGCACAGGCTAGTGAATTTTTGACGTTTTATTTCGACGATGCAATTTGTTTTAACTGGGTTGTAAACTCTTTGTTTGTTCTTACCGGCAACGCCCCAACTCAACCGTTTTATTGCCTTTCAGGCCCAATTCCCTATATGGGGAAAGAGAGGGTTTAGATGAGGGTATTCAAGCACGGTGACTCACTGGCAGTTGTGATTCCTCCCGCAATCAAGGCAAGCTCGCAGGTTGTTGAGAACGACGAGTTCGAGTTCTTCGAGCTCGAGCCCGGCATCGTCGTACTCGTAAACAAGGCAAAGCTTTCGAATATAGTAAAGGAAAAGGCAACCGCGTTTTTGCTGAAGAAGGCAATGGACGCTCCGGCAGCACCGTCAACCGATTCAACTTATGCGGCAGCATCAACCTCCTCCGCAACATCCCCCGCAGCACGGAGGCAGAATCCCTATTCCGGTCCGGTTCCTGAGTTTGTCAGCGCAGCAGAGCTTGCAAAGAGCGCCCCCGTTGCCAACAAGTCCATAGATGCAATCCTTGGCGGCAACGGGTATGCGATACTTGACGAGGCCGCTGCCAAGGTCGCTTCAAAGGAGCTTGAATCCTACCTCTCGCATGGAGACGTCTACGGTGCGAAAGGCTTTGACAACAAGTTCTACGTAATCAGCCGCGAGCAGTTCGAGCCCCTTGCGGAAAAGATTGCCGGCCGCATCACGCGCGGCACCGAGATTGTTCCCGCAAAGGCTGCCGAGGCGCTCAAGGAAGACCCGACCAAGGTCGCCTGCTGCCTGCACGTGCTCAAGGAGCGCGGGGACGCGCTTGAGAAGAAGCGCGGCATATTCATGCTCCTTGACTAGTTTGGGCCGAAATAGCATCTCGATTATATTCATCAAAACATTACTGGTCTTTATGAAATCAGGCTCCAAGGAATCCGACAGTGCGACTGCAATCGACTTTTTCTACGAAGCAGGCGCACTCAAGAACCTCCCCCGCTCGGGCTGGAGGCTTGCGGGAATCAAGAACGCCGAAAGCACAGCTGACCATTCGCACCGCGCAGCAATAATCGCTTATGCAATCGCCAAGATGGAGGGCGCAAACGCCGAACGCGCCGCAACGCTTGCGATTTTCCACGACCTGCCCGAAGCGCGCATCGGCGAGCTTGACAAGATAATGGCGTCCTACCACGACAAGAAGGCCGCAGAGCGCAAGGCGGTCAAGGAAAGCGAGGCCGGCGCGATGTTTGGCGGAAAGTGGTATGCAGACATCATAGCCGAAGTCGAGGCCAAGAAGACTCCGGAGTCCAAGGCTGCAAACGATGCCGACCTTTTGGAGCTGGTGCTTACCGCAATCGAGTATGCACAGTCCGGCTTTCCCAAGGCCCGCGACTGGACGCTTGCAAAACGCAATTTGATGCTCACGGAATCAGGGAAGAACTTGTACGATTCAGCTCTTAAGTCCGACTCGTCGGGCTGGTGGAAGAAAGTATGGCAAAAGCAGGGACTCTTGCGGACGGACTAGTAATACGCGACGCGATACACGGCGACATCAGCATAGAGAGCGGCATGCTTTCGGTTCTCGACTCGCCGCAGATGCAGCGGCTGCGCTTCGTGCGCCAGTTAGGCACTACCTACCTCACGTTCCCGTCGGCGCACCACTCGCGCTACGAGCATTCTCTGGGGACGTATTTTCTCACGCAGGAAATCTGCCAGCGCATAATGGGCGACTCCGACGATTCCCGGCACGTGATGCTCGCAGGATTCCTCCACGACGTTGGCCACTCCGCCTTCTCGCACCTTTCCGAGCCAATAGTCAAAAAGTACACTGGAAAGACGCACGAGGAGCTTGGTATCGAGCTTGTGAAGGGTGTGCTTGCAGGTGCCATAGAAAAGAACGGGTATTCGGTGCGCAAGCTTTGCGACATCCTTTCGGAAAAGAACAGGCTCGGCGCGGTCATCTGGGGCGACCTTGGCACCGACCGCATGGACTACCTGCTCCGCGACTCCTATTTCTGCGGCGTATATTTCTCAGGAATCGACGCGCAGCGGCTCATCCGCGTGATGAAGATTTCCGACGAGGGACTCGTCATCCCGCACAAGGACGTGAGTGCGGTTGCCGAAAGCCTCCTTGTTTCCCGACACCTAATGCGCACGTCAATCTACACGCACCACTCGGTGCGCATAGCGCAGGAGATGCTCAGAAAGTCGCTGGCGACATCAGTTGAGAACGGCAACCTTCCAATTTCGGAGCTCCTCAACGGCGCCGACGACCACATCCTGTTTTCGCTCGTGCAAAAGGGCGACGGCCTTGCAAGGCGCGTGTCCGAGCGGAAGCTGTTCAAGCGCTCATTCGAGACCGAACGCCTCAAGGATGCGAAGAAACTGCTTCCCGAGCTTGAGACGCAGCTGTCCGATGCAATCGGTGCGCAGAACTTCATAATCGCCACGCCCGAGGCGTCCTCGACCCAGATAAACTTCAAGATAGAGTACCGCGGCAAGATACGCGACTTGGTGGAGTATTCCTCGCTTGCGCGCGCCCTCTCCAATGCCAATACGCACGAGACCATCCTGGTGGCAACAGACCGCAGGAGCCGCGACAAGGCCCGCAAGGTATGCCACAAGGTATTGGAATAGCTCCCTGCGGGCCGCAGGGTTTTGCCTGCTAGGTCCGGAGTGCTTCCGCTAAACAATCAGTGCTGCCTTTGCCCGCCTGCGGGCGAACTTACTTCATCAGTCTGCCGACTACAATCTCAAGCACTATGACCAGTATCGAGAAGCCAACGACCATCTGGGGCGTTATGCGCACCTTGCTTGACGTGACGTCGTAGTACCTTACGAGCCCTGCGCTTGACTGCGGGGCTGAAATCCTGTCTTCTGCCATAGGAATCGTTTTGTCTTTCGGCTGTTTTAAATATTCGCACAAATCACTCTTATCCTATATGCCCGGAGAATACCAGCACACCCAGGACAGCCCTTCGCTAGTGCAGACGTTGCGCACTGACGTGCCGCGCATCCTGGTCCTAGTGGGCCTTTTGCTCATCCTGCTTGTGCTCCTCACCAAGTTCCGCTGGATACACTGCAGCCAGGTGCTCAAGATTGGGCCCATCAACATGCCGACAAACTGGTGCGAGGTCTATTGCACTTACCTCAACGGCCCGGCGTCCCGGATGGCCATAGTCTACGGCGACGAAGGCATAGGCGACCCGGATAAGCTATCTAACAGGATACAATTGGAACGGCAGAACCAGGCCAAGCCGTATACCGTGCCAATAATGCTCCGCATCGAGGACTTCGCCTACGAAAGCATCAAAGGCTACGATGTGGTGTTCTTCGAGCGCTCGCGCCGCATTACTCCCGCACAGTCGGCTGCAGTGAAAAAGTACATTGCATCCGGCGGCACGATTGTGTGGATCGGAGACGTGGGTGTCGAATATTACTACCAGCAGATTGACATCGACCAGGCGCTCGCCCTCAACTCGTCCGAACCGTTCTACTACGAAAGCTTCATGCAGGACCTCAACACCACCAACGCGATGGGCGGCTTCGGGCCTCTCGCGGCCTTCCTGGGAGTCAAGTACATCGAGACCGTTAACGAAACGTCCAACGTGTCGATGGTGCGCGTTGACACTGACAACCTGATGATTGCTGACTTGGTGGACGAGGTGACTTTCGACTCCTCAATCCCGTTTGCAAAGGTCACCTTCAACCCCTCCGGAGCGTCGCAGGTCACCAAGCTCACCATCGGCTCTGCAAGCGTCCCAGGCATAGTCGAGGTGCGCAACCCGCGCGTGTCCGCAGTCTACATCGCGTTCCCGCTCGAGGAGTCACCCTCGAAAGGACTGATAAACAACCTCTTGGACTACTTGGTCCTGTGCTAATTCGGATTTTGCCAATCTGGCAAACATTCTCCTAAAGAATCAGCAATTCCTTGCTCAGCCGCGTCAGGTTCCTGTGGCCGTTCCTTGTGACCACTACCGCGTCCTCTATACGCACTCCGCCAATTTTGGGGTAGTACAGCCCCGGCTCTACTGTGACTACGTTTCCCGCGTCAAGCATTCCGCCTACTGGCGAAAGCCGCGGCTCCTCATGAATATCCAATCCCAGCCCGTGGCCCAGGCTGTGGGTGAAGCCGAACAATCCCGTTTTTGTCGTTTTCTTTGGGTAGCCCTTGCGTACGAACTCCTCTGCGGCATACTTGTAAAGCTCACTGCCAACCGCCCCATCGCGCAGCCGGTCAAGGCACCCCTGCTGGACTGCCTTCACCGCTTCGTACATGCGCACGAACTCCTTGGAAGGCTCTCCCTTGAACACCGTGCGCGTCACGTCACCGTAATATCGCGTGGAGATGCTTTGGGGGAAAACATCCAGTATTATCTGCCTGTCCTGCCAAAGCTGGCCCGAGCCCCGTTCGTGGGGCATCGCAGTGTCGTCGCCAGAGCACACGATGGTCTCGCCCGCTTCAAAGCCGCGTATTGAAAGGAAGCCCGCGATGCGCTGGTGCAAAAATTCGCTTGTGAGCGGCTTGTCGTCAAACAAAAGCCTTCCAGACTTGTCTGGCCGGGACGCATTGATTATCTCAATTGCCTCCTCTATTGCCTGCTGGGCCATCTCCTGCGAGTGGGCAAGCATGCGGATTTCGCGCTCGGTCTTTACCGCACGCTGCATAAAGAACTGCGGCCACTGCACCGCGGTTGTCTTGATTCCGTATTCGGAAAGCTTCTGGGAAAGTCCTGTCGGGAAATCGTAGGGCACCGACGCGTTTCTGACTTTCTTTTTCAAAAGCGCCATTATGATTGCGCCCATCTTCTTTTCAGCGTCCGTCTTGGCCGCAGGCAATGTTTCCACGCCGCACTTTGCAATCTTTTTTGCGCGCGAGCACTCCAGGGCGCTTGCAAACATCACTTTCTTTCGCCCTTTCTCTAGGTAAAGGAATGGGTCCGTAGTGGACATGCCTGTAGCGTAGTATATGTCCGCGTCCTTTTCGCCGGATGCAAAAATCAGCTTTGCAGTTGTCTTTTCCATCTGAACAATAAGTGCCGGCGGGTGTTTAAGGGTTTTTGGATGATTGCCATGACTCGATGGATTAATTGGGCGTTAGATGAAATTGAAAAGAAGATTAAAATAAAAAAAAGGGAAATGGGAACTTATCCCACTATCTCTATCCCGTCGAAGTCGTCCTTGGGCTTGGCCTTCTTTGCTGCGCCTTCGTAAGCGCGGCCAAGTATCTGCGGTGACTTGACTCCGGTGACTATAGCCGTGATTTCCATCTTGCCGTCGAAGTTTGCCATCACGCGCGCACCCCACTTGACTGATGCGGACGGGTCCATCTGGTCGGTAATCATCTCGCCTGCGCGGATGGTGTCTCCCAAAGTAAGGTCAGCGCCTCCAGCAACGTGGATAATTGCGCCCTTTGCGCCTGCAAAGTCCACGTCAAGGAGCCTGTTCTCCATTACGCCCTTGCACGCGTCCTCCACTTTGTTGTTGCCCTTGCCCGAGCCAACTGCAATCATTCCGAGGTCGCCGTTGCCCATTATTGCGCGGACGTCTGCAAAGTCGATGTTGACCATTGACGGCTGTGTCAGGGTAAATACTAGCCCCCCGATTGCCTTTGCGAGGATTTCATCCGCAACCAGGAACGCCTGGTTCATAGGCAGGTTCGGCACGAGCTGTACGAGCCTGTTGTTGTCCAATATGATTACCGAGTCGCAGCACTGGCGCATCTTCTGGATGCCTTCGTCCGCCTTCTGCAGGCGTGCGCGCTCAAGCGCGAACGGGTAGGTCACCATTGCGATGACTATTGCGCCCTGTTCCTTTGCAATCTGGGCGATAACTGGCGCTGCACCAGTGCCAGTTCCTCCTCCCATTCCTGCAGTCAAAAACACCAAGTGGGTTCCCTCGAGCATCTTTGAGAGCTGCTCGCGGTCGGTCTCTGCGCACTTTGCTCCCACTTCGGGGTATCCACCGCAGCCGAGGCCGCGGGTTACGCTCTTGCCGATGAGGAGCTTGTTGATGCTTTCAGAAAGCAGGTTTAAGTGCTGCCTGTCCGAATTGGCCGCGTAAAGGTGCGCGCCCTGCACTCCGAGCTTTGCGATGCGGTTGACCGTGTTGTTCCCGCCGCCTCCCACTCCGAATACACTAATCTTGATTTCTTCGAATTCCTCGTTGGTCTTTTCCTTTCTCTGCGTTACTCCAGAAGTAATAGCAGATTTGACGATGTCTTCCATTCCAGGTCCCTCCTTTTTTCCTCTTGCAAACGTTATGTGCCTATTGCGGCAAAGCATTGTAGAGAAAAAATCCTTTTAAATACGACATCCGGGGGGCAAACTCTGTAGTTCAGCAGTCCAGACGGGTTCTAAAGGGGTTTTACCTCTCGCAAAAGCTAATGCGCCAATATTTTATAATCTATTTGCGGGGTTTGGGAGGGAAAAAGGGCGAAATTATTTTTTTGGCAAAAAATTGTCATCCTAGCAGGCTTCCAAAAAAGCCTTTCTTCTTTTTCTTGCCCTTCTTTTCAACTATTGCGCCGGTGTCAAGGGCTTCCAGGTACTCGCGCTGCTGGGAGTTCAGGTGTGTCGGGGTCTCCACGATTACCCGCACAATCTGGTCGCCGCGTCCGTCGCCGTCCATTGAGGGCATCCCCTGTCCGCGCAGCCGGAACTTGGTGTGCGTCTGCGTGCCTGCCGGTATGCGGACGTCGGCATCCCCTCCGTCAATGGTTGGAACGGAGATGTTTGCGCCTAGTGCTGCCTGTGAGAATGAAACCTTCTTGTCCAAGTGCAGGTCAAGCCCGTCAACTTGGAACGTGCTGTCCTGCTTGACTGAGACTATGATATACAAGTCTCCCATCGAGGAGCCGTCCGAGGATGCCTCGCCCTGTTCGCGGAGCTTCAAAGTCATCCCTTCGTACACTCCCGCGGGAATCTTGACCGTAATCGTCTCCTGCTTGTGGGTAGTGCCCTTCCCTTGGCACTGCGAGCACTCCTTGTCGAAAGTCTTTCCTGTTCCGTTGCAGGTCCTGCACGCGCCTATTGTGACAAATTGGGTGTATCCTGCCCTGCGCACCTGCCTGGCTTGTCCGCTCCCGTTGCAAGCTAGGCATTTTTTGACTGACGAGCCGGGCTCCGCTCGCGTTCCCTTGCAGTGGCCGCACTGCACCGAGTGGCGAAGGGTGATGTCGCGGGCGGTTCCTGTGAACGCTTCCTTGAGCGTGATTCCAACCTCGTACTGCAGGCTCCTGCCGCGCTGCTGAACAGCCTGTCCTGCGAACTGCTGGCCGAAAAACGACGAGAAAATGTCTCCGAATGTGCCGAGGTCGTCGGAGTCGTAGAACCCGGTGTTGCGGAAGATGCTCTCGAAGTCAGCTCCGCGGAAGATGTCTTCCTGCGAGAACTGGTGCGAGAAGCCGTCCGGTCCGTACTGGTCGTACATCTTGCGCTTGCTTGCATCCGAAAGCACGGCGTAGGCTTCGCTGATTTCCTTGAATTTCGCCTCGGCTTCGGGTCCCTTGTTGCGGTCGGGGTGGTACTGGAGCGCGAGCTTGCGGTAGGCTGACTTGATTTCGTCAACGCTTGCGCTCTTGGAAACGCCAAGCACTTCGTAATAATCGCGTTTGGTTGCCATTTTTTGGTAGCCTTGAAAAATTAAATTTGAAAAAAATTTAACGAACTGATTACAACTCAATGCAAAGGAAAAATAAAAGGTGATTAGGGTGGCAGGGGGAAAGGAAGGAGGGCGGTGGTATTTGGTCTTCCTTTCCCCTTATCCCCTAATAGTACTCATCCTTTCTTTGTGAACTCCGCATCAACGGTGTCATCAGGGCCTGCGCTTTCTCCGGGGCCAGTTGGGCCTTGGTTGGGGCCTGCGCCGGCTCCCATGTCAGGTCCTGCGCCTTGTGCTCCCTGTCCGGGCTGCGGTCCCTGCGGGCCGGCATCCTTGTATATTGCCTGGCCGATTTCCTGCTCAACTTTGCGCAGTTCCTCCATCTTGGTCTTGAGGATTGCCATGTCGTTCTTTGCAAGAGCATCCTTGACCTCGGCAACTGCCTTCTCAACCTTTGCCTTGGTCTCTGCGGGGACCTTGTCCTTGTAGTCGTCAAGGGTCTTGGCAATCGCCCACACTGCTGTGTCCGCTTCGTTGCGCAAAGTAATCTCATCAAGCCTTGCGCGGTCAGTTGTGGCGTTGGCCTCAGCTTCCTTGACTGCCTTCTCAACCTGCTCCTTGGACAATTTATTGGGCGCCATTATGCGTATCTTCTGCTCTTTCTTGGTTCCCTTGTCCGTTGCGCTTACGTTGAGGATTCCGTTCGAGTCGATGTCAAAAGTGACCTCGATTTGCGGAGTTCCCCTTGCAGCTGGCGGGATTCCTGAAAGCTGGAAGTTTCCAAGCAGCACGTTGTCGCGCGCAGTAGGCCTCTCGCCCTGGAACACGTAGATGTCCACTGCAGGCTGGTTGTCAGCAGCAGTCGAAAACACCTGGCTCTTCTTGGTCGGGATAGTTGTGTTGCGCTCGATTATCTTGGTGAACACCCCTCCAAGGGTCTCGATGCCGAGCGAGAGCGGAGTCACGTCGAGCAGGAGCAGGTCCTTGACCTCGCCCGAAAGCACGCCTGCCTGGACTGCCGCGCCCAGCGCTACGCACTCCATCGGGTCGATGCTGCGCTCGACTTTTTTTCCAATCAGTCCTTCGACAAAACGCTGGACTGCGGGCATGCGTGTTGGCCCGCCTACCATAATTATCTTGTCAACTTTGTCCGGAGTAAGCTTGGCGTCTTCAAGCGCCTGCATCAGCGGGTGCCTGCATTTTTCAACTATTGGTTGGATTACGCTTTCAAGAGTCGCCCTTGAAAGCCTCATCGCAAGGTGAACTGGCTTTCCGGTGACGTCCTGCGTGATGAACGGAACGTTAATGTCAGTCTCAAGAACTGTGGAAAGCTCTATCTTTGCCTTCTCAGCTGCCTCGCGCAGCCGCACCATTGCCTGGCCGTCAGCCGCAAGGTCAATCTTGTTCTTTGCCTTGAACTCCTTGGCAATGTACTCGATAAGCGCATTGTCCATGTCGGTTCCGCCCAGCTGGGTGTCACCGCTTGTTGACTTGACTTCGAACACCCCTCCGCCAAAGTCCATTACCGTAACGTCAAGAGTGCCGCCTCCAAGGTCGAACACGAGTATCTTCTGGTCAGCACCGGACTTGTCCACACCGTATGCAACTGCTGCTGCGGTTGGCTCAGGGACGAGTCTCATTACCTCAAGCCCTGCAATCAGCCCGGCGTCCTTGGTTGCCTGGCGCTGGTTGTCATTAAAGTACGCGGGAACAGTGATGACTGCCTGCGTAACTGGCTCGCCAAGGAACGCCTCGGCGTCCTTTCTAATCTTGGAAAGGATGAATGCCGAGATTTCCTGTGGCGTGTAGTCCTTGCCGTTTACCGTGTACTTCTGGCCTGTGCCCATCTTGCGCTTTGCAGCTGCGATGGTGCCATCAGGGTTGGTCGCAGCCTGCCTGCGCGCCGGCTCGCCTACCAGGACCTGGCCGTCCTTTGTGAATGCCACTACCGACGGGACTGTCTTGCCCGCCACTGTTGCGCCCTCGGCGCTTGGTATGATTATCGGCCTGTTGCCCTGCATCACTGCAGCTGCCGAGTTGCTTGTTCCCAAATCGATTCCGATTATTTTACCCATATGTTTTTCACCTGAATTTTTAGCATAATTTTTTGATTGTTTTTTCGTTCTTTTTTGGATTTTTCATTTCTTTTTTGATTTCTTTCTTGCTGTAATTTTTTTTCATTCTTTTTCGTTTATTTTTTCATTTTTTATTTTCCGCTGCCAACTACCACCATCGGGTGGCGCAAAATCTGGCCGCAGAACGAATATCCTTTCCTCAATTCACACGCGACGATTCCTTCCTTGGCCTTTTCGTCCGTCCTCACTGCCTCGTGGACTTCCGGGTCGAACTTCTTTCCCTCGCACCCGGCGATTTCCTCCAGGCCATGCGCCTTGAGCGTGTCGAAAAGCCTCTTTCGCAATCCGACTAGGCCAGTCTTTACTTCCTCGTTCTTTTCGTAATGCTCGATTGCCGAGTCGAAGTCATCCAAGAGCGCAAGCAGGTCGGAAGCCACGAACATTTTCCCGCGCGCCTTGCCGTCCTGCGCCACGTCTTCTGCGTGCCTCCTGTAATTGTCAAAGTCAGCAGCAAGCCGCTTGTAGTCCTCGGCTGAAACGCAGCCTTCGGAGCAGCCGGCGCCGCATCCTGCTTCTTTGGCGTCGCCAGTTTGGGCCTCTACCTTTATAGCAGCCTTCTCTTTGGCCTTGACTTCAATCTTTTCCTTTGAATCGTCATTGTCCATGTGGTTCCCTCAATTTCCTAGTCCTGTTTCTCCAGCTGCCTTGCGATTATGCGGACCCTGCGGATGTTCTCCATCGCCTGCTTTTCGAACTCGTCGAAGATTTCCTCAAAATCGCGCGGGTAGTACCTCGGGCCGCGCTTTTCAAGCATTCCCAGCTCGGCAAGCCTGTTGAGATGGTGCAGTGCAGTCAGCCTGTTGAGGCTTTCGATTTCCGCAAGTTCGCTTGAGCCGATGCCCTCCTGCGGGTGCGCCCTCTCTATTACTACCTTGTAGACGCGCACAACTGTGTGTCCTGTGTCGCGCTCCGAAAGCGCGCCAAAGAGCCTGCAGATATGCTCGAACTCGTCAGCAGGAATCTGCTGCGAGAGTGCACTCTGCCTGCTTTGCTGCGGTTCATGTTGCGATACCTGCGGTCCTTGCCTTGTTTCGTGCTGCTTTCCTGCAATCGGTGCTTGCCGGAGCAATATCCGTTGCTCCTGCCTTTCCGGCGGCCTTGGTGAAACCCTTGCCAAAAACATCATTTTTCCAACCTTGAACTGTTAATACCGTTTTAACTGCAATTGGTAAGAAACGTGAAAGTATATAAATGTTAATACGGGGTTAACAGTGCTTGAGTTGGCGTTATGTTTTTATTTTGTGTTTGACGTCCCATACTAGTTACAATTGTCTGGGTGAATTGGTGCCATGTTGAATAAACTCCGCAAGTCAATCGTGCCGGTAGTGAAAGGTTTTGCCTATCAGGAGATTTCAAAGGCGGGCCGTCCATGGGACAATTGGGTGCGGCAGTATCAGTTTGACAACGAGACGCCCGGGGTTATTCGTTTGGTAAACGAGCAACAAATATATGGGTCAGATGGCAGGTGTGTGGATCACCGGAACCGTCCTTTGCCTAAAAAGACGATTAATTCGCCAATAACCATTACTGCGTCTGTGGCTGGAGCAAGAAATTGGTTGCGGAGTAAACTTGGCCGGGAAGTCAAGCCAAGAGTCGATATTGTCGTACACGGCAGGGATAAGACTTCGGAGGAACTCGCAAACCTGATGGCGAATGCCATACGTCGCGACCACGGTATTGAACCCAACGTCAAAACACGCCTAATCTGAGTTTTTTTCTTAGGTGGCATTTGTGACTACTTTTTAGTAACTAATATATTGTTCCGCGTGCATAGGTATATTATGTCTAATCCTAAACCAATGTCCGCAGAGCACATGGATATGTACCTTGCATTCGTGCTCCGCGAAAAACGCGTACTCCGCAGCCGCGAGACCAGTTTTCCGTCGGAAGAGCTTGCTGCAGCTGAAAAGCAGGTAAAG
>Ga0209340_1001884_pt1 | contig 13376 bp, 10 predicted proteins | sample EPASupsiteSAE323_FD_187266 | JGI IMG/M metagenome (GOLD analysis project Ga0209340, IMG submission 187266) | Bioremediated contaminated groundwater from EPA Superfund site, New Mexico - Sample SAE3-23 (SPAdes) (version 2) | ecosystem: Environmental > Aquatic > Deep subsurface > Groundwater >... | reverse complement strand
ATTTTTTGTACATTTTTCGCATAATCCTGTTGATTAATCATGCCAACACACGGACCGCTGCATCGATTGGCAAAAAATTCCAGACACGGGCGACGGCGTATTTTGAAAACATAATCTGTACAAATTCCAAATACATTCTCAAATTCACAAATCAAAACTGGCAACTTGCTTCCATAAAATACTCATCTAAATTCAGTCAGAAAAATCATCCACAATTAATAAAATCGTGCTATAATTTTGGAAATGAGATCGCATTTTTTCCTAATTTCCTCGGCTTTGTATATTGCCATGATAGTGCTAAATTCAGACATTTATAGCGGATATTTTGTCAAAAAACGAATAGAAGCTGAGCCGGAATTGGGACTTACGAAAAGGATCGCTGTCATAGATACCTCTTTTAATATCAAAAAATTTCCCAAGGAAAATCTTATCCGCCCGCTGAACGTGGAAACCAAAAATTCGGAAATTACGGAAGTTCCGAACTTCGATTACTCTGGCCAAATTGTCTATTCCCATCACGGTACCCAAATTATTAACCTTTTCATCGGAAAACACGGCCTTCTCCCACGCGCGATGATCATACCTATTCAAATTACGTCCGCAGATGACCTGGAAATGGCTCTAGAGCACGCAAAACGGTGTCAGGCTGATATTATAACCATTTCGCTAGGTTTCGCGCCTCTACACAAGGCTTTTCCCACTCGAGCTAAGTTCGCGCTTTTGGAAACGGCAAAAAAAATCCCAATTTTAATCGCAGCTGGAAACGAATCGGTAGCTTTGGAAAACACGACTTACGGGCAATCTATGGTACAAATGGCCGCCACTAGCCACGGAATGATTTGGTTAATCGGCGCTACTAAACTGAGCTTTTTGCAAGCAATTCACTCAAAATTCATCGCCGAAGCAGTAGCAAATTTTTCAAACTACCCTATAACTTCTGCTGGAAAATCGGTAACCATTTGGGCCCCGGGAGTTAACATAATTTTAGGCTCAATTTTTAACCAAATTTTTACTCCAGGAATTTCCGGCACTTCCATAGCCACTCCATTAGCAGCCATTAAAGCCATATATTCGGCCAATCGGACCAATTCCACTCTCTCAATGGCCCTAAAATCCCTCAATTCCACGCTCCAATATATATGAAAAACATTTTGCCAAATTTACACATTTTTAATACTTGTAAAAAATTCTTGACCAAATTTATGATTATTTTTAAATAGTTTTCTTGTTTAATAGAACAAAGGAGAATAAAATTATGAGTAATAGTGTGCAACATTCATTGTTGAGAATTAGAGCACCTAGAGTAAAAATCACGTACGACGTTGAAGTTGGCGAAGCAATCGAAAAGAAAGAACTGCCATTTGTCGTAGGAATCCTAGCAGATATAGCCGGTGAAAGTGCAAGCGCATTAGCAGATTTGCGTCAAAGAGCTTTCATTGAAATAGATCGGGATAATTTCGATTCTATAATCGCTTCTATACAGCCAAAAGTGACTGTAACAGTGCTAGATATGCTCAGCAAAGAAGCCGAAAAACCTACGAAACGATTCGGATTGGTCTTTAAAAATTTTGACGATTTTGACGCGGGTAATATCGCAAAACAGATCCCAGATTTGGCAAATTTGTTAAAAATCAGAGAAGGTTTGGTCGATTTGGTCGCCAAGCTTGATGGTAATGACGCTTTAATAGCTAAAATCGCGGAAATTATTGGAGATAATTCAAAACGGGATGCGATCTTAGCCGAAAAGGACTCTGCAGACGCTCCGGCAATTAAGTCGATTTTGGAAGAGGTTAATTTGCTCAAAGAAGGAAGTAATTTCGACTTTTTGAAAGGATTGATTTTGGCTTTTGCCCAGGCTTTGGTCGTCTCCGAACCAGTTACCAGCAAAGATTCCTATAGCAACATCATCCAATTGATCAGTAACATAGATAAGACCGTTTCTGATCAAATGAATGAAGTCGTCCATGACGCAAATTTCCAAAAGTTGGAAGCTACTTGGCGCGGTATGAGTATGTTGGTTCATAACACCGAAACTGGCGCTCATTTGAAACTACGAGTTCTGCCAATTACAAAAGAGGAATTGCAAAATGACCTCGAAAAAGCTGTAGAATTCGACCAAAGTGCTTTGTTTAAGAAGATTTATGAACAGGAATACGGCACCCTCGGTGGCACTCCATATTCTTGCCTAATTGGCGATTTTTATTTCGGACGCGGGGCAAAAGATATAAAATTGCTCAGAGATTTGGCTACTTTGGCAGCTGCTTCTCACGCTCCGTTCCTAGGCGCAGCTGATCCAAACATGTTCGATTTGAACAACTTCACAGAATTGGCTACCCCAAGAGACATGACAAAGATCTTCGAAAGCTCTGAAATGGCCGCTTGGAATAGTTTCCGCGAAATCGAAGATTCTAGGTATGTTGGCTTGCTTTTGCCACGTACTTTGATGCGTTTGCCATATGGTCAAGATTTCCCGTCTGCAAACTTCAGATTTACAGAGACCGTGGACGGAAAAGACAATAGCAAGTTCTGCTGGGGAAGTCCTGTCTTCGCAATGGCGCAAAGAATCACTAGCGCTTTTGCCCAATATGGCTGGACTTCGGCAATCAGAGGCGTAGAAGGCGGCGGTAAAGTAGAACAATTGCCTGCATATACATTCAAAACCAGCAATGGCGACGTAGAATTGAAATGCCCAAGCGAAACAGCAATCACAGACAGACGTGAAAAGGAATTGAGCGAACTTGGATTCATCAGCCTATGTCACGCAAAAGGCACCGATTACTGCGTATTTTTCGGCTCTCAGACCACGCAAAAAGCCAAGAAATACAACACAGAAGATGCAACCGCAAACTCGGCCATTTCAGCCCGTTTACCGTACCTTTTGAACGCTTCCAGATTCGCCCACTATATCAAGGTGATTATGCGAGACAAAATCGGATCATTCGCAACGGCGGCCGAAATTGAGACCTATCTACAAAACTGGATCGCAGGTTATGTCCTACTTTCAGACGTAGCTTCTCAAGAAATCAAGGCAGAATATCCGCTACGTGAAGCAAGAATTACAGTCATTGAAGACCCTTCCGACCCAGGCGCGTATAGGTCTGTGATCTTCCTAAGGCCGCACTTCCAAATGGAGGATTTGACGGTATCCTTAAGACTAGTAGCGAAACTAGGCGGGTAGTTTTTAGAGAAATTTTCAGAAAAGAAAGAAAGGAATAAAAAATGTCACAGTATAAAGATTTATTAGCAGAATTAGACAATAATTTGAAAGATAAAAATGCCCCTTCTCAAGAACCTACTTGGATCATGAGGATAAAGGGCTCGGGCTCAGGAGAGGATTCATATTTGACAAGTAGTGAATTTGATAAGAGTATAGTTATTAACATAACGACGGCGGCCGGATCGCCAATGAAGATTGCTCTGAGCCAATTTGCGCCAGTTTACGAGCACCAGTTCAGCTTGACTCGTTCGTTCAGGCCAGAGGGTACGGCAACTTCGATCTTGCCAGGCGGATTGATTGGTCACGAGTTGAAAGTGGTCACCCCATTTACCTCGCTAAAATCGAAACTACACGAGCATTTTGCCAAAAACATACTCGTACCTTCAGTCCATTTGGTACGTATTATGGCCGGCGGCGTAAAAGCTCCAGATAAAAATACCACCTACCAGGCTTTGTCTATTTACGAATTTTCGAGTTTGTTTATAACCGGTTTGGCAAGTAATGATGACTATTTGTGCTTGGCTCTCAGATACGCTTCTGTTAGCCATGTCCAGAACAAAATTGACCCACTTACAGGCATTTTGGCTGGTAAAGATAAGTCTCAGTACCATAACTTGGTCAATGGCGACAGCGCAAAACCTGCAAAAACGCCAGCTTAATTTAGGCAAACTTTTTGCGAATTTGATTCAAAAATTTTCGCAAAATTTCAAATTTTTTCATTCTCCGGCCGGCTGCACACTTCCGGCCTATTTTTTTGTACTTTTTCTAAAATTTTTGGGGGAATTTTTTTTGGATTAGTAAAATTTTTTTGGGGGGAATTTTTTTTGTCGTTATTTTCATTGAAAAATCGTTTGAAATTCTTGAAAAATCGTGTTAAAATCTTGCCAAAATGTCTAACAAAACCACTAACCTTTCGTAAAACCCGCAAAAATAGCCAATTTTTCATACTTGCACTTCTTAGCTTTATCCAATAGACTTATCTCATGAAATACGTTAAATTTACACAATTTTTTCAGAGATCTTTGCGAGCCTTTTCTTTGCTAGAAGTGGCCATTTCGCTGGCAATTATAGGTATTTTGACAATGGCGGTTATCAAGGGCCAAGATCTGTTATATCAAGCAAAAATTAACAAAACAGTGACCCAAATTGAATCTATAAAATTGTCCATTGAAAACTTCCGCAATACATATGGCAAGCTTCCAGGCGACTATAATGGGCAAGAATTAGGAGCACAAAACCTGGGGAAAGGCGATGGAAGTATAGTAAATTCAACTTTTTGGGAACATTTGGAAAAAGCTGGGTTGTTGACAAAAAGTCAAAGTATGCCTGCAATTGGTGGAATTTTTTCGGTGGCTTTTAACCCGGATAACCTTCAAGGACATTGGCTAAAATTGGCAAAAGAAGACGGTAGCGGATTGATGAATTATAAAGATGCAATTTCGTTTAAAGTTAAAATAGACGGAAGTTCGAACAATGAGACTGGAAACGTACGGATTCGCAATGCAAAAGGCGGAAATATTCAAACAAAAGAAAAAGATTGTATTTTTTACATAGAATTTCCTTAAATAAATAGCCGATCTCAAGGATTTTGCTAGAATTTTAGATTTTTAATAATATTTTCGGCTAAAAATCTGCGAAAAATTAACCGTTTTCATATAAAAATTGGCACCAAAATCCGGCTAAAAATTCATTTCCAAAAAACTTCAGATATAATACAATTTGGAAAAGTAATTATGAAAAATTTCTGGAATAAAGTTCAACTTAAGCCGTCAAAATTGGCCAAAATACGGGGATTTATGAAAATGAGCCTGAAAAATTCTTCAAAAATGGCCGGCTTTTCGCTTCTGGAAGTCGCTCTTTCGATTATGATAGTAGGAATTGCCGTGGCCTGTGTTGTCCCGATTTTTCAGACTATCGGAATTGCAAATTCTATGAGAACTAACGAGGAAAAATTTACACGAATTCGTTTTGCCATGCAGGCATATTTGTTGCGCTATGGCCACCTTCCATCGGCAGCAAGCTCCACGGACGGCATTTCTACGGCCAATAAAACCAAGGGATTTGTCCCTTATAAAACTTTAGGAATTGAAAAAAAGTACCTTTTTGACGCAAAATCTCAAGAATTTATCTATGTTGTTAACAAATTTTTAATACAAACTTATGATGCAAATTTGCAACCTAACGTGAAATTTTTGCCCATTACGATGCCGTTAACGACCGTTATTTCCCCCGGCGAGGTTACTTTTTGTCGTTATTATCAATTCGAAAAATCTGCAAAAACTGGGGATCAAAAATTTCTAGAACCCAAAACGTACGATCAAGCTTCCCACGAAAACGGCCTGAATTTAATGGAAAATGGCCAAAATATACTCGATCCGGAAGATGTAATTTTCATTATGCACCCCCTTTACGCGTTCGCAGATCTTAACTCTCTCAAGCAATGGCAAAAGGAATCTCTTACAAAAAAAGAGGAAAAATACAAAAATACCAACATAATTGCGTGGATTCTTATTTGTAAAGGCAATGGCAAAAACGGCCAAATTAGCGCTGCTCAAGAGGAAAATCGAACTTCCGAAACCACTTTTCATATTTCTTCAGAAGATGGAATTTTTAACGACCTTGTGTTTTATCAGACTCGATTTGATATGGCCGCTCAAGTTGGGTTTCCCGCAACAATCGAACCAATCTACTCGAATCTAGCTGATAAAAGTACTAATAATTTTCCTCAAATTCCTCCACAAAAATCTCCAATTCAAAAACCAATTCTGAAGATAGAAAAACCGACCCAACCTATCCCATCGGACCCGGCCCCAAATCCAGAAACAGAATAAACATTTTTGAAATTTTTCACCTATCCAACTTGAATTTCCCAACACGAGCGCAGGTTCAAATTTTATACCTATGCTATTTGGTGAATTCGGCAGTCTTACGAGGACGAAGGCGGATCAGGCCAGAACTACCAGAACTTCGGTCTATATAATCGAAACTTTTTCCCTTTAAAAACAAAATTCTAGAAAAACTTACGAAAAACTTCCCAATTTCCCAAAATTCCACTCAAAATTTCCACAAATCATACAAAAAAATTCAAAAATCAAAAAAAACTTACGAAAAATTTCAAACTAAAAAAAATATCAACAATTTTCCAACAAAAAATTGAAAAAAAACAAAAATTCTCAAGAAAAAAAAACAAATTCTAAAAAATTGTACGAAAAAATTCCCAATTTCCCAAAATTCCACTCAAAATTTCCACAAATTCTAAAAAAATCATACAAAAAAATTCAAAAAGCAAAAAAACTTACGAAAAATTTTATCCTAAAATAAAATCCCGCAATTTACGACTCCGGCCTGGCAAACTCATTTTACGTAGCAACTTCGATTCCAACTGTCGAATCCTCTCTCTGGTCACTTTAAACTTCTTGCCAACTTCTTCCAAAGTGTGATCCCGCTTCGTACCAATCCCAAAACGCATTCGAATCAGACGATCTTCCCTGGCACTCAAAGTCGAAAGCGCCTTCGTAATAGCCTCCTTAATGGCCGATTGCATAGCCGCATCAAACGTGGAAACCAAAGACTTATCCTCTAGCAAATCCCCCAAATGGCTATCTTCCTCATCCCCGATCGGCGCGTTCATACTCACTGGCTCCTTCGCAATCCTGAGCACTTTCCGTATCTTATCAATGGACATATCCAGCTTCTTGGCCAATTCTTCCTCCGTTGGCTCGCGTCCCATTTCGTTAATAAATCTCCGCGAAACTCGCCCAATTTTGTTAAAAGTTTCGATCATATGGACCGGAATTCTGATAGTTCTGGCCTGATCCGCAATCGCTCTCGTAATAGACTGCCGAATCCACCAGGTAGCATAGGTAGAAAATTTGAACCCGCGCTCATGCTGGAACTTATCCACAGCCTTCATCAGACCAATATTCCCTTCCTGAATCAAGTCCAAAAATTGCAGACCTTTATTTGTATATTTTTTTGCAATCGAAATGACCAGACGCAGATTAGATTCGACCATAATCCGCCTAGCATTCGTAACCTGTTCTTTAAATTCCGAAAAAACGACATAAATTTTCTTGAAATCATAAAGATACATCCCGTGCAAAAGCGTCTCAACATCAGAAATAAATTCCATAATCTTGGGATAATCCTGAGTCTTTTTCAAACTAGCTACAAAATCTTTCCAGACCTTCGAACCTTCATGAAACTCCCCGCCATCCTTGTGCTTTTCCTTCAAAATTTTGTAAAAATCCGCCCGAGAATAGTTCAAAGTACCAGCACTTGCCATAAGCTGAACATCCAAATCGTTAATTTTCTCGGCAATTTCGCCTATAAATTGAATCAATTTTGCCAAGTAACAAGCATCAAGATTGTGTAAAAGTTCAAGTAAAATTTGCTTTTTTTGATCACTTTGGTAATCTTTTTGAACCTCAACAGCAGCCTCAAAAATCTTCTTCAATTCCTCAGAGTGATTAATATCATCATCCAAATCCTCGTCCACTTCCAAATTACTACCAACTTCCTCAGCCACTTCGCTGACAATAGCTTCCTCGACCACATCCAAATCATCATTGGAAATCACTACCAAACTCAATTGATTTATCAACTCATTGATCGCGCAAGGCATCTTCAACAAATACGAAAGCATCCCGGCCTTCCCGACCTCTATATCCTTCGAAATTTTAACCTCTTCATCGCGAGAAAGCAGCGGAATTGAGCCCATTTCCTTCAAATACAACCGGACAGGATCATCAATTCGCCCCTCGTCCACGATCATATTCGCAACGGCCTTTTCCTCGTAAGATTCGTCGTATTCCTCAATGACTGCAATCCCATGATCCTTGAAAAAAGTAACACAAATTTCGACTTCAGAAGCTTCACACTCAGCTTCCTCAAACGCGTCCTTGATTTCTTGCAACATTATCATCTTTTTGGCCACGTGCGTTGAGTACAATTTCTTGACAATTTCTAAAGATTCTTCGGACAAAGAAGGAATGGAAATATTCTCCTCGTCCTCGATGGTCAATTCTTCAAGATCCGCCGAAACCAGCTCTTTTTCGGTCAATTCTAAATCATCATCTAACAAATCTGCCATCTTCTCTCCTATTGTCATAATTATAGCCATTTTCAGCAAGTTTTGAAAAGACGCGCAAAAATTCCCTCCGACAAAATCACAAAATAAGGATTCCGTCGAAAAGCTTCAGTAAAAATTCCCAACTCGTCCTAGCCGCATCCCCAAAAAGGCGGGCTAATGTCGGGCAAAGATGTACATTTTCATGAGTTTCAAGCAAACAATGCGGTTAAAAATTCAATTTATAACAAAAACATTTTTCTGGGCATTTTTCCGTACATTTTTCTAGGAATTTTTTTAGGCGTTTTTCCGTACATTTTTACATATTTTTCTCGTTTTTTTCGTCCAACCAGCGTTTAAATTTCTCCCATTCCTGATCAGAAAAGTTACTAGAAAAATTTTCTACCCGCTGTCGTTTTTCCTGCCCAAATTCCGCTTGAAAACGCTCGGCAATCCTATACCACTCATCTACGGCCATTTTGGCCGATTCTATGCCATCTTTCAAACTCAAATCATGTATTTTTTGTGCCAAATTTTCGTCAATTTTCTGACCTTCCAAAAGAGCGGCTAAATTTCGCGCAAAATCTTCTGGTAAATTCAAATTCAAAAACTGTTCCGCAACATCGTCAAGAATTTCCGGAAAAAGTACAACATATTTGAAGAGCAAAATCGGCAACAGATCTGGATGAAAACGCGCTATTTTGGCCGATTCCAAGCGACGATCCTTTGTCCACCAAAGATTTTTCCACTTCCTACGGTATTCCTGCTGCAAAATTGGATCCGGGATTTTTTTCGCCAATTCCATCAAATTATTAAAAATTACAGCCGATTTTTCTGGCGTTTTATCCAATTCCAAACCCTGAATTTCCTGATGAAAAACGAACTCAAAAAGCGGAATTTTTGGCAAATTTTCAATTTTACCACCATTTTGCAAAAAACTAGCCGCATCCTCGCCGTCCGGAAACCGTAAAATTTTAAACTGTTGCCCCAAAGTCAAATTTTCCAAAGCTAAATAAGCAATTTTTCGAGCGCTATTTTGGCCAGCATTATCACCATCCATAGCCAAAATCAATTCTTGAGAAATTTCCATAGCCAATTTCAAATGCTCAATTGTAAAAGCCGTACCCATAGGAGCGACCGCATTTTGGCCGTTTTGATAAAGCAAAATTACATCAAAATAACCTTCAGTAATGAAAAGTGGCTGCCGTTTTTTAGCAAAATTCGCTCCGTACAAAATCTGAGATTTGTTAAAATTTTCGCTGGCAGCACCGTTAATATATTTCGCCGGAAAATATTTTTTATGAGAATTATTCGCCCCAGAAAAGTTCGCCCCAGAAAGTCCAATTTCCAAACTTTTTTGCTCCGAATTTTGATTTTCTTGGCCAAAAACACGCCCTCCGAAAGAACAAAGACGCCCAAACTCGTCCATAATAGGAAAAACTATGCGATTTTCAAAAATTCCCCAAAAATTGGACGTAAAACCAAGATTTTCGAAGTTAAAATTTTCCTGACGTAGAAACTGCAAAATCAGACGCTTTTCGGGAGCAAAACCAATCTCAAACTTCGCAATCGAATCTTCAGAAAGCCCGCGAAAATGAAGAAATTTTCGACAATTGGAATCCAAATTTTGTACAAAAAATTCCTTCAATTTTGTAAGCTGAAAATGATATTTATTAAAATGGTCATTTTTCGAGGTAGACAATGAAATTCCACACAAATTTGCCAAAGCCTGAACCGCTTCTTTTCGCGAAACTCTGTGAAATTTTTCGTAAAATTCAAACAAATCTCCGCCATTTTGGCACCCAAAACAGTAAAATAAATCTTTTTCGCTATCAATTTGAAAAGAAGGCGTTTTTTCGGAATGAAATGGGCATAATCCAATAAATTTTGCCCCATAGGCACGAAATTGTATGAATTTTGAGGCATAATCTAACAAGGTAATTCGGCGTTTTATTAGGGAAAAAACATTGTCCATTAAAAACTCTCCGAATTGTCATCCTCGGCCAAAATGGCGGAGTTTTGTAAACTTTTCCTTTCAATTTCACTGGAATTTTTTTTGGAATCTTTTAAATTTTCCGCATTTTTTTCACAATTTTCATTCATTTTGGCATAAATTTCGGACGCTTTTTTCAACAAAATTTCTCTGTCCAAAAAACCGCCACTTTCAACCCAAAATCGATTCAATTTTTCCAAAACAATCTTAATATCTGCCCCAAAAATGGACAAATTCATCAAATCATTCCCAGAAATTGGCACTGGCAAAATTGGCTCAAATTCAAAAAATTTCCCGTCCAAAATCATTTTATCCCGAACAAAATCCATACCAAATTTCTGCTCCAAAATGGCCGCCTCAACGCTATCGGAAATCTCGAATTTTTGTAAATTTGTTACATATTTTTTTTGAGAATTTGAAAGCAAAATTAACGAATTTGGATTCCAAAATAAAGCTACTTTTCCAAGAGCGGACAAACTTCTCAAATCCGTATTTTCAAAAACTTCACTATTTTGATTTTCAAAAACTTCATCACATCCAACCTCGCAAAATCCGCTATTTTGGCCAACTTTATCATTTTTCCCAACTATAAAATCCGAAAAATTTTGATCAAAATCCGCAGCTAAATCCTGAAAACTTTCGTCAAAAATCTCCTTTTTCCCAACCTCAAAAACCTCTTTTTTTAACTCATCTTTTAAACCAATAACTTCCAAAATCGGCTTGGCCATAGGTAAAATTTGCCAAAAACATTGACCTTCCACAATCTTCAAAAACTCGTTTGTAATTCTTTCTCGCGAAACCTTTACCAAATTCGGCGCCAATTCTAGACAACTTTTCAAACTATCCAAATCATACTTTCCAAACCGCGCCAAAAATCGAAAAAAACGCAAAATTCGAAGGTAATCTTCATGAATTCTGTCCGCGGGATTGCCAATAAAACGAACCAACCGAGCGCGCAAATCCTCGAGCCCACCGTTATAATCGTAAACATTTCCGCTCAGATCCATATACAGCGAATTCATCGTAAAATCGCGCCTTTTGCTATCTTCTTCCCAGGTCTTGTTAAAGCTAACGACCGCATGCCGCCCATCCGTTTTGTCATCGCTGCGCAAAGTCGTAATTTCATATTTATGCCCGCCTTTGACAACCGTCACCGTTCCATGTTTCAGCCCAGTCGGAATGACATTAAAGCGCGTTTCCAGGCGTGAAATCACCTCTTCTGGCAAAAGTTTCGTAGCAATATCAATATCCTCAACCAAAAAATTGTACAAAATCAAATCCCGAACACAACCGCCGACAAGCCGAGCCTTATTATCCAAAAGCTCAATAATTTCGACCAAATCCTCAGGCCAAAGTACATCAAATTTCATCGTTTTTATTTTTTTCCTTCAGATTTTTCAGTAATTTTTCGATCATTTTTTTCGCTATTTTTACCTTTTTTTTGCAAAACACTAAACAAATAAATGGCTTGAACAAAAATGGTAAAATACCACGGATACATGTGCAAAAGCGACGCGGCAGCACATAAAATAATGATTAAAATCGGAAATTGTTTCTTAGAAAATTGCATCCTACTCAACGAAATCGTCCTAAAAGAAGAAAGCATCAAAAAACTTGTTGCCATTAAGACAAAAACCGAAACTCCTATCATTATCTCATGCGGAACGAAAAACGGAAAAGCATTTTCGAAAAAAATCGGAAAAAGGGCCAAAAATGCGGCTCCAGGCGCTGGTACACCTTTGAAAAACTTCTCATCTTCCATCCCAATGACGGAAAACCGAGCCAGACGTAATGCCAAACAGGCAATAAAAACGACCACAGAAACCCAAAACAACTTAACTGAAGCGGCGTTGAAATACTTAACGTACATCATGAAACCAGGCACAATTCCGAAATTCAAAAAATCGGCCAAAGTATCCAAAGTGCTCCCAAACTTCGAAGAAACGTTCAAATATCTGGCCACTTTCCCGTCAAAACCGTCCAAAACCGCTGCCACCAAAATACAAACAGCCGCCTTCGTAATTTGCCCAATAAACAAATATCTCATCGCATGAATCCCGAGCGCAAGGCCCAAAACTGTAATCAAACTCGGCACAAAACCAAGTTGCCAATCCTTAAAATCTTTAACTTTTTGAAACGAATACATGCGATCATAGTACCAAAACACCCTGGCATTAGCAACCAAAAAAACTGGCCAAAAATCAGCATTTTTATAGCAAAATTTTAAAAAGAAAGAGCAATAGTTAACAAAAAATTAACGTACAATTGAATTTTATTTTTTTTTAACACAATATTAAGTTATGAACGCAGAAGTATCCAACTCAGTACTAGTAGATGCAGTACTTTCCAGAATTTGTCACGACTTAATCGGATCATTCGGAACAGCCCAAATGGCCATGGAATCTGAAGAATTAAGTAAGATAAATTCCGAAGAAATCACAATTGCAAAAGATTGTATTAACCAAGCAATTGCCAAATTAGAAATTTTCAAAGTCATTTTCAAAAATCAGATAATTTCCGAAAAGTCCACGCAAATCATACAAAATTTCATCCTCAGTAGAAATTTGGACTGTACAATTAACAAATCGATCGCCACGCCAGCCCTGATTTTCTTTTTTGTTCAAAAAATGATTTCTTCATCCTCGGTAAAATTCGAAATGAATCAAATTATGCTCAAAAAGTTCTTTTTAACTCAGGAAGAAATTGATATACTTTCTGGGAAAGCTCTTAGCATAACCGCAGGTACGATTCTTGCCTATTTGGCATTTCTTCAATTCCGGGATTTGCACAAACTTTCTATAGAAAAACAAGAGGAAAATAATTGGATAATACAAATACACAATCTAACTTAAAAAAACCCGAAAAAACTATCAAATTAATTGGGGTAAAAACTCACGGCTTGAAAAATATCAACGTAGAATTGCCGCATGATAAGATCACAGTTATTACAGGTCTTAGCGGATCTGGGAAGTCTTCTTTGGCCATCGATACCCTGTTTGCAGAAGGTCAGCGGCGGTATTTGGAAAGCCTTTCAAGCTATGTCCGTCAGTTTTTGAACAAGTTTGAAAAACCGGAATTTGAGCGGATTACAGGTCTGC
>Ga0209340_1001883_pt1 | contig 13388 bp, 17 predicted proteins | sample EPASupsiteSAE323_FD_187266 | JGI IMG/M metagenome (GOLD analysis project Ga0209340, IMG submission 187266) | Bioremediated contaminated groundwater from EPA Superfund site, New Mexico - Sample SAE3-23 (SPAdes) (version 2) | ecosystem: Environmental > Aquatic > Deep subsurface > Groundwater >... | reverse complement strand
TCATTAGTTTGATCAATTATGTTACCAGGTTTGATTGCAAAGATAATAACAGCTGCTAGTATAGCTAATATGGCTAATACTATCATAAGTTCTACTAGGGTGAAGCTGTATTTATTTGTTTTTGAAATTTGGTTATTCATAAGTTAAGTATACAATATTTTTAAATTAAAATCAAGTGTTTTATCTTTTCATTGCCTGTAAAACTATTTGCATTATTGAACTAGCAAAAAAGAATCCCCCAACAATCCAAGCAATCGCTGGTTTTAAATTCAATTTATACTCTGGCTCCATTTCTGATTTCTTTTTAGCAGCAAAGTATACCAAGAAAATAATTAATCCATCAAGGCCTCCTAAAACTCCCCCCATTAAAGAAATCAAATCTCCTATATTGTCAACCCCTATAAAAAAGAAAATTAAAGGTAGAAATATAACAGTCATAGTACTCCAAAAATGATTCCATTTAAAATCATTATGTAATAAGGTTTTCAAATACTGAGAAAAAGAAATATATGATGTTCAAACAATTAAAATCCCTGCTAGCGCCCCCAAGGCTACAATAGGCCCCCCAACAAATTCAATCAACCCCGATATAGCATCCTGAGTTGTAGACCCACCACTAACCAAAGCAATGGCATTCATAAATAACAAATAAGAAGTAGTAACAATAAGAGAGCCAATGATAATAACTTTTTTAAAACTAGCTGGTTTAGCTTTTCTTTTTCTTAATAAATCAAAAACTAATGGTATAGCTGCAATCCCGTTTAAAGCATAAAAGATTATACCATAAGACATTAATCAATTACGTGTAATACTAAAATCTTGGAAATTTGATATTTGTATATGAGGAAAAATGTAAAAAGCAATAGCACAAGTTAATCCTACTTCCCCAATAGTTAAAAACAAATTAAACTTACTTGCTCTAGATAAATCAATACAGCTACAAATATTAAACAATACCCACATTATACCGAATAAAATATTAAATGATAAAAAATTAGTTGGTAAAAGTGAGCCTAAAAACTTTGTTGCTAACAACAAATAAATCATAGAGGAAAACGATAAAGTAATCAGGGAAGAAATAAAAATATATTTCTCTGCTTGTCTGCTTAAATATTTTCCAGCATATCCAGCGAAACTATGAGCATGATGTGTTCTTAATACTATTTCCCCAAAAACTAAGTGCATAATAATCAACAAAATAGTCAGAACAACCATTCATATATTGCTAATCAATAATCCAGAGCTAACAGCTGCAAACGGTAATAAGAAAATACCCGATCCTATAATAGTTCCCACTAATACAGCAACAGCTTCAAATGTAGCTGGAATTTTAAATTTAAACATACACAAAATTAATACTTTTTTTAACGATTCCCTAATTCCTTAAAAAGGAATTTCATCATCTTCATCTCCAAATGGACTTGCCTCATCATCTGCATTTACCGTAGGTAATGCTTCCTCCACAGGCTCATCATCTTTAGATACTGGCTTAGGTCCTCCAAAATTACCTCCAATATTAGGACCAAAAACTAAATTATCTATAATAATCTCTGTCTTTGATTGTTTTTGATTATCCTTACTAATTCAAGTACGTGTTGATAATCTTCCTTCAACTAAAATTAATTTTCCCTTAGTTAAATAGGGAGCTAATCCTTCTGCTCTTTTCCCATACATAACTAGGTTATGAAAATCTGGTTTAGATTGTTTCTGACCCTGTTGGTCTACTCATGTTCTATTAGTAGCCAATCCAAAAGTTAGGACAGATTGTCCACTAGGCATAGTTTTCAATTCCCCATCTCTAGTCATATTTCCGGCTAGAATAACTTTATTGAAATTCATGTTTTGTTATTTTAATAATTCATCTAATTTTTTATCTAACTCATTCAAATCAATCTCTTTTTCTTCAATAGGTGTGGTCGGCCCGTCTGTCACGACCTCCTCTTCAATTTTTTCTTCAATAACCTTCTCTTCAGCAACTGCTTCTTCTTGAGTATTTCCCTCTACAATTGCTTCTTCATTTTCTTCAATAATTTGTTCTTTAATCTCTTCAACTTTTTCCTCATTAGTTAAGGGGGTTATTGGATCACAAACAGTTTTAACTTCTGTATTTTCTTTTTCAGCATATTCTGGTTTTCTTCCTAGTCTACTTCTTTTAGCCCTTGGTTTCTCTTGACGGATATCTTTACGTACTGTCATAAATCTTAAAATATCAGAATTAAAAGCAAAAACATCTTTAATTCCTGCTAAATCTCCTGTTCCTAATCCGAAAATAATGGTAGCTAAGTAAGCTTTTGCTTCCTTATTTACCATTTGTCCAAAAGTTTTTAATACAGGAACTGTACTAGATACGATAACAAAACCCTTATCTTGTAATTTTTGTACTATACCATCACAAACTTTTTGTGCGTTTGTTTCATCAACATTCTGTTTGATTCAAAAACTTAAATCATATTCTGTAATATTTGCCATACTCTTTTTTTATCTGTTTTAATTAATTTTCTTTAAACTATATAGCCAAAGCTGATTTCTCCTGAATTAGCTTAAATAATTCTTTAGAAATTTTTGCATCCCCCTTAATAGATTCTGAAGCTGCATCTACTCCAACCCCTAATTTTATATCATTAAAGAAATATGTAGTTCCGGTCTTTTTAACTAACCCATATTTTAATCCCAGGTTTAATAAATCCTTGGAATAAGAAATACCTTCGTTATACATGATATCAAATTCAGCAATCTTAAATGGAGATGCTACTTTGTTCTTTACTACTTTAGCTCGTACTCTGTTACCAACAACATCTTCTCCTTTTTTAATTTGAGCAATTCTTTTTAATTCGATACGAACTGATGTATAGAATTTCAAAGCTTTTCCTCCAGGAGTAGTTTCTGGGTTTCCATAACCCATTGTCGCAATCTGCATACGAGTCTGGTTAATAAATATTATTGTTGTATTAACTTTAGAAGTTAAGGCAGTTAATTTTCTTAATGCCTTACTCATTAGTCTAGCCTGTAAACCAATTTGTTGATCATGCATCTCTCCCTCAATTTCTGCTTGAGGAGTTAGAGCTGCTACTGAATCAACTACGATTAATGATACTGCTCCTGACTTAACTAAAGCTTCCACAATTTCTAAAGCCTGTTCTCCGTTATCCGGTTGTGAAATTAACAACTCTTTAATATTCACTCCTAATTTTTTTGCATATTCTGGATCCAAAGCATGTTCTGCATCAATATATGCAGCTGCATTATTAGTAGTTCTTTTTTGTATTTCCGCAACTATATGCAAAGCTAAAGTGGTTTTTCCGGAAGACTCTGCTCCGTAAACTTCAATAATTCTACCACGTGGGATACCGCCAACACCTAAAGCAATATTTAAAGAAGGAGATCCTGTAGGAATAACATCAATATCAACCTTCTGAGCGTCTCCTAATTTCATAATGGACCCCTCTCCAAATCTTTCTCTGATTTCACGAACAGCATTATCTAAAAGCCCTTCGTTATCAGCGGATATTTTAGCTTTTTTAGCCATAATATATGTATTATTTGTTTTTTAAAGATATTTGTATATTAACACATTTTTGTAATAAATACAAGGGTTATTGACGCCTTTCCTGTATATACCTTAAATATTCAATTTATCGATATCTTCTAGCAATTGCTTCACATGTTTAGGAACCTTTTGCAAAACCTCATACACCTTGGTATAATCCATAGTAGAATATTCATGAGATAATAAATTTCTAAATCCCACGAAACTTTGCATATTTTCAGTAGTTTCAAAAGAAATTACATTTTCCCTAAACAAAACATCAAAAGAATCTCTAGCCGATGAGGGTCGTCTGAATTTTTTACAAATTATTAATACATCAACTAAATCAATAACTGATTGAGCTAATAGAAAAAGGCATCTTTCTGTAATCAACTTTGCACTTTCTTTCGTTTGTATATCTTCAAGGGAAAATTGGCAATTACGTTCTAACATTCTTAGATATCCCTTAACTTGTTCAACCTTTTCCAAAACCATATCTATATTAGTCATAATATGTTTAATTTAATACTTTTGCTCTTTTTTTAAAATCTAAATTAAAATCAAAATATTCATTCAAAATAGAATTCTCTATAATCAATCTATATGGTTCGATATCTTTCATCACTATTCCTTCCGAAATAATAGAATACTTCAAGGTTGGATGATCAGTATCATCTTTATTCAAAACTATAACGTCCACATCATCCGTTTCAACAACTTTTGAAAGATCAGACATTAATTTTAATCTTAAATTAAATCTTTTAGAACTGTCGTTTTCTTCTAAATACACAGCAAAATCATAATCACTCCTAGAATTATCATCCCCTCGAGCTCTCGATCCAAAAAGATAAGCTACCTTTATTTCTGGGTAACCATTGAATATATTCTTTATTTTTTCAATTCATAATTTATCCATAGTCTGTATTTATGTATATCCTAATTATACCCAACTTTTATTTAAAAGTCAAGCTATTTACACTGACTCGATTTAATATATCCAGCCACAATAGCTTCCTCCTCTGTATTAAATTTAATTAAGTTAGCAGTACTCAAGGAACTAGCTGCCTTACAAGTATTTGGATAATAATTCTTTCCTCGAGAACTAGCTACATAATACGAAACTCCTAATGTAGTTGATGTAGTATTAAAAGAATTTAATCCTCCAATATTAGCCATATTTTGCTCTTTAATCTTATTAGTCTCTGTCATTAAGGTATTTAAATCCACCATATTACCAGAAACCGTAATAGCTGGGCGTGAAAAAATCTTTGCCCCCAAACAAAATCCTATCCCAAAGAATAATATGAATAAAAGCAAAGAAACTACATATTTTCTAAGCATTTTACCCAAAGTCTTTACAAAAAGAGAAAATTGTGTTAATATAGGTTTTGTCATAAAATATGATTAATATATTAAATATTTTTTAAATTTATTAAGCAATGGCACATACAAAATCAGGTGGTTCTACGCATCTCGGACGAGATTCCGAGGCCAAGAGACTAGGCATTAAGCTCAGCGACGGATCTAAGGCAAAAGCCGGAAATATCATTCTCAAACAAAGAGGTACTCATTGATTTCCTGGCAAAAATGTTAAGAAAGGTGCTGACGATTGTCTTTATGCTCTATTAGATGGTACGATCAAATATTCTGACAAGTTCAAAATAGATTTTACCGGAAAAAGAAAAAAAGTAAAAGTAGTAAGTATTATTTAACTTTCTCTTCTACTACCAACTTTAAAGGAGACGATATTCCAAAAGGAAACTTTATGGTAATATCATAGTCTCCTTTTTCTTTTATCTTTCCTAACCCTAATTCTGCCTCTTCTCCTAAATCAATATTGTACTTTTCTTTTAAAATACTTCTGATTTCTTTTTCGTTAATAGCTTCAAATGCTTCTCCTCCTTCTTTTCCTACTTCAATAGTTAAGGAAACAAAATTAATCCCCTTCAACCCCTTAACAATATCATGATATACTTTTTGTTTATCAGATAATTTCTTTTCTTCGCTTTCCTTCTGGATCTTCAATTGTTTAAGCATTCCTACACTCGCCCCAGCTGCCTGTTTGGATTTAATTAAGAAATTAGCATATCCATTAGCTACATCTTTGATTTCTCCCTTCTTTCCTACTTTATCCACATTTTGTGTTAAAACTATTTTCATATATTTTTATTTAGCGATCTTTATTAATTCATCATATGCCTTCTTTAACTGATTGTCAATTGATAACGAGCTAATTCCATAAGAAGCGCTATTCAACATCTCCTTACTCGGTTCTACTATAAAATCAGGTTTTAACCCTTTCTTATTAATATCAATTTTATTAGGAGTTAATCAGTGAGCAATAGTTAATTTAATTTGGTTATTCCCAGACAAACTAATTAATTCCTGCACACTTCCCTTCCCAAAACTAGTTTCTCCAACCAATTTGATTCCTCGATTATCTCGTAATGCTCCAGCCAATATCTCAGCTGCTGAAGCTGTCCCCCCGTTAACTAATATAATAATTGGCATGTCTTTTAATTCCCCATCCTTATATGCTCTGTATTCTTGATTTTGTTGGTATCCTTTATAATCTTCAATCAATAATACTGACCCCTTCTTAAAGAAATAGTTTCCAATTTCTGTGTATAGATCCAAATAACCTCCCGGATCACTTCGTAAATCAACTATAACTCCCTTGGCTTTATTATCTTGTATGGTCTTCAACCCCTTAGCAAATTGTTCAGATAATGGTTGATAGAAATTATATATCTTTAACAAAGCAATATTATTAGGCAACATTTCTACACTAGCCGAAGGAACATTAATAGTATCTCTAATTATGGTGATTTTCTTAACCTTATCAAAAGAACTACGCATGATAGTAAGTTCTACGGGAGTTCCTTTTTTACCTCGAATCTTATCAACAGCATCATTAGTAGTCATACCATAAGTTGAAACCCCATTAATCGCTACCAATTCATCCTGAGGCTGTAATCCAGCTCTCTGGGCTGGTGTATTAGCCAAAGGAGCTATAATCACTATTTTCCCATCTTTCTTTCCTACTTCTGCCCCTATACCATCAAATGACCCACTTAATTCTGTATCTAACTCTTCTTTATCTTTAGCATTTAAAAATTCAGAAAAAGGATCATCTATGGAATTAACCATTCCTTTAATTGCCCCCTCTATTAATTTTTCTCCCGTTAATTGATCTCTACCATAATATCTTGAAGCTAAAGTTTTTAAAACTTCAGCAAATAAATTCATGTCTACCTTTACATCTTTTTTCTTAGCAGAAACTATACCCGTACTGATAGGCCCATTTAAATCAAGTATTTGTTTTTCATAGTTATCTCTACCTTGCTGAAAAGCTAATACATATATTACAGAAAAAATGGCAAAACAACCGATAATTAAAATTAGATATAGTCAGAATTCTTTATTTATATGCTTTTTAAATCATTTACAACAATCTTTTTTACATTTACATTTTCCCTTTTTGCACTTACATTCTTTTCCGCAATCACACTCTGCATTTAAGCAAGTACAATTCTCTAAGTTTTGTAAATCATCCATATCATTAGCGTTTAATCTTTTTAGATATATCTAATATATCAGATTTTCTCATAAAGCACAATACCCTAAACAGTATAATAAAAAATATCGTCTCTGTCAAAGACAGGACGATATTTAATGTTCTAATAAATTCTTACAATCTTGTATTGAACATCTTTTTTAGGCGTTTTAATTGTAATTAAAGCCCCTGTTTGTTTATTAACTAAAGTTTTTCCAACTGGTGAATCCTGAGAAATCTTACCCTCAGTAGGGTTAGCTTCTACAGACGTAACTAATTGTCAGGTTTTAGAAGATCCTTCCCCAGCTATAACTGGTTCTAAATCAACCATTGATCCTAGAATAACAATCTTAGTTGTATGATTAGAAACTTGAATAACCTTAGCATTACGAATAATCTCTTCTAATTCTCCAACACGACTTTCAATCAATCCCTGAGTCTCTCTAGCTTCTGAATATTCTGAGTTTTCAGAAAGATCTCCGTATCCCTTAGCTACCTTAATTCTTTCAATCGCTTCTTTTCTTTTTATTTTTAAATCTTCCAGTTCTAATTTTAGCTTTTCTAGAGCTTCTTTAGTCAGTGAGTACTTATTTGTTAACATATTTGACATTTATTTTTATTTGTTTTCTTATATTTATCTCTCTTTTAAAAACATCAGGGCCAAAAGCCATGAAGAGCTTGTTTGGTCCTATCGTTTGATTCAATGAATATTACCACATAAATTAATAATTTGCAACCCTAGGATGACAACTTGACACCATTTCTTTCAAGCTACTTTCTTAGCTTTTAAAATATCTAGGGGGACAGTTATATGTCCCCCATGATTTGAAAAAGTTTTAATCTTACTTTTTCTCTTTCTTTTTTTTCTTTTCCCCAGAATGGATCATGATTGCTAAAGCAATTATTAACATGCCCAATAAGAGAGATATGGGAAACAAGGTAATAATATCTTTCCCAAAAGATACGGACATATACCCTGTTTGTTTATCAAAAGACAGTTTTCTGATACTATTAAAAAATCCGCTGGGAAATTCTACCCCAATGATTCTATCAACAAGCAATCTGTGCTGGCTGTCATATGGAGCATAAATAACTCTATACGAATCAATGGCAGTTACTTTCCACAAAACAGCATCGGGTGTATCCTTTATGAAAAAACCACTTAATGACCAATACGCCGGAGAGCTGTCCCCTAAAAGATCAAACACTCCATCATATATCCCGATTGGATCATTACTAGATAGATTACTGTAATACCCCGTTTTGGTCTCAACGGTCACATTGGGAGGAAAGATTGTTCCCCGTATAGGTTGTTTTACGGGAGAAACCCACATCCACCATAAAAGTGCTACTGAAAAACTAAAAAGAAAAACATACACAAACGTACCATGTTTTTTCACTTTTGCCTCCTATTTTATCTAAAGAAAAATAATTTACAAGGTTCAAAAAAATTAACTTAGGACTATCATTGTATCACACAAATCACGTTTTGTCAATAGCACAAAATTAAGCCTAAAATGACAATATTTTAACCATGTACTATCTCTGAAATCCTAAATTGAAAAGATATAGGGGTAGCGACTTTATTCGCTACCCCCAATCACTTAATGCTTTTTTAGCATTTAGCAGGATTTCTTTTCCTTCTCTTTTTTCTCTTTTTCTAAAATGTTTGCCACAGCAAGAAGGCAAAAAAGTGCAATGAAAATGAACAAAGCATCAAGAGCAACAGACCATCCGATATCTCTGCCAAAACTCACTTTAATTTGCCCATCTTTAAATGTTATTTCTTTAACGACAGAAACTACATTTAAATCGAGAGTTCGTCCAACAACTCTATTTTGAATAGCATTGTCAGTCTTATCAAATGGAACCATTATTAGTTCCTTTTGATATGATTGATAATATACTCTCCATAATGAGGCCTTTGTTTCCTGAACAAAGACTTTTATATCCTTGTCATATTTATCAGCAGTTGTCTCCCTCAATCGGAACATGCCCATACCAATCGGATCATTGGTGTCCGTAAAGAACACCTTTGATATTTTAACGTTTTCAACTGGGAAATCAATCACTGCGGGTGCTTTTATTGGTAAAAACCACAACAATACAACAGTAATTAAAGAAACAACGGTTAAAATGGTCCAAAAAACTTTAAAAAACTTTTTCACTTTCATTTTATCCTCCTAGGATTTAAGGTCCAAATAATAACTCAACTTAGTAACATAATTATATCACACAAAGCACTTTTTGTCAATAGCACCTAATTAAACCCTAATGCAGCCCCTTAACAAACCTGTTATTATAATATCACCTCATAAGCTGGTCAACGACTGGTATAGCGGCTACAGAGCCCTCTGGAGGCTCTTCTAAGAGCACTAATATCAATACTTCTGGATTCTCATATGGAGCAAAAGCTACAAAAAAAGCATTAGTTTTTCTCCCAAATTCAATTTGAGGAGAACCAGTTTTTCCAGCTACCTTCATTTCTGTTAAATTACTTAGCATCTTAGCCGAGCCAAGTGTAACTACCCCCCTCATCCCCTCTCTAACAATTTGAAAATGTTCTGTTGACATATTTAACTTATCCAAAACTTTTGGAATAGTTTTATAGGTTATGGCATTTGTATCATCAATAATTTTAGAAACAATAAATGGTTTCATAATATTCCCATTATTAGCAATTGAAGCTAGATAATAAGCAATCTGAATAGGTGTAATTAATAAATCTCCTTGCCCAATAGAAATATTATAAGTATCCCCTAGGTATCAAGTAGGATCTGTTTTGTTATTCTTCTTTTTTCATTCTGGGTCTGGTAATGTACCATCTTTTTCTCCAAACAAATCTATCCCCAGGGCTTTAGCTAAATGAAATTTCTGCCAGTATTCTTTAATTTTTTTAACCCCCAATCCTTTCATCCCCCAATGTTGTCCTCCCCCTAAACTATAAAAATATATATTACAGGAATAAGCCAAGGCGGTACGCATATCAACTACTACATGATTTTTTCAATCACGAAAAATAGCCGGATGTTCTGGATCATAAGGGTTTGGAACAATTAAAGCATTTTCGTCTTTGTATTGCTTATTAGGATCAACTAAATCTTCTTCCAATCCTGCCATAGCCATCAAAGGTTTGATTGTAGATCCAGGAGCATATAATCCAGAAATGACTCTATTAATAAATGGTTGGAATTTATTAGTCATCATGGCTTCAATAGTTTTTCTTGGAGATCCACTAGTTAACGCATTAGCATCAATTGAAGGCAAGCTAACTAATGCCAAAACTTCCCCAGTTCTTGGATTAATAGCTAATCCAGCTGCTTTATTAATCTTTAATTTTTCTGCTGCCGCTTTTAATACTTCATACATCTCTATCTGCAAGTCTTTATCAATAGTAGTCATGACATTGTTGCCTGAATGAGGACTCTCTTCTCCTAAATTAGGATTAATTTTGGATTTCGCATCTACTTCTAATAATTTCTTACCCGAAACACCATGCAAATACTTTTCATAATATTTCTCTAACCCCATCTTGCCCATAACATCAGAAATTGGATATAAGGGATTCTCGGAAATTTCTTTATCATCCATCTTGCCAATATATCCTAATACATGAGAAAAAGCTTCTGGATGTTCATAAAACCTAGAATAGTCTTCAACTAAATAAAACCCAGCCCTTTCTTCTTCTTTTGTTTCTGATTCAAAAATTCTAGCTTCATCATTAGAAACGTTGGTTTTTAATAAAATTGGTTCGAAAGAATAAGAATTCAAATTTAAATATTTTTTCTCTATATCCGCTGGCAACAAATTAAAAATACTTGCTACCTGCAATACTAAAGCATCTTTATTCTTATTATTATTTAAATCCTGGGGAGTTAAAATCAAACTCAAGGTCATCTTATTCTCCACCAATGGTTTTCCATATCTATCAAAAATAATACCTCGTGGTGCTTTAATAGGAATGTACCTTAATCTATTAACCTCTGATAGTTTATAAAAAAAATTACCTTGAATAATCTCTAGAAAGAAAACTCTACCATACAAAACAACAAAGAAAAACAAAACAACAACAAACACCATAAATATATTCTTCGGTTCCACAGCTGTTTCCAACCTTTCTAATTGTTGGTCCTCGTCACTCAAAGCTCGACGATCCATCAACACTTCTTCTATATCAATTTTTGGTTTGCTATATCTTTTCATTGTGATTTCCGTTTAATCTCTGTATAAAAAAGAAGACACCAATAAACAACAGTAGAGTAATAATCCCGTTAACCAATATATTTCATTTTCAAATATTTTCAACAATTCTAAATACAACAAACAAAGAAATATGGTAAAGCAAAATAAAAAAACTCCCCAAAATTAATTTTGTTTCTTTTTCTTTAAAATCAATAAATTTAGATAATATATATGCTAATATTAATATTCCAATGAAAATAAAGGAGCTGGCTCCCAATATATTGGCTCTCCAAATATCCAATCCAATCCCTCCAATAAACCAAAACAACAAATTAAACAAGAAAGATTCTTGCATTAATAATATAACCAAAAATATCAAAATGAGATTCGGTCTTAAATAAATACTCAAATTCGGCAATAAAGCTAAAGACATAAATATTGCCAATAAAAATAACCCTATTTTATATATGTATTTTATAATCATATTCTTAGTTTAGCACATATCCATATTTTTTTCAATAATGAAGGGAGTGGAAAAATAATTCCCCACTCCCCTAACTGTAAGTTTTAAAACTTACAAATTGTCTTTGTATTGACACTTATAATATGGAATACCTTTTGTTCCAATACCATCCTCAACAAAATCATCAAACATACCTGGTAAAATCTTTTGCAATTCCAACAAAAGATCTACCATAACTTTTCTTATTTCCCAGTGAGCGGGTTGTGCTGTCCTCATGTAGAGAATGTGTCTCCACTCTCGAAGATTTGCAGTTATCACAAGATTTGAAGTTAAAGCCTTGGGTAATATTTGTCTTGCATCCTCTGCTATCCAACCGCTTTTTCTTAATCCACGGTAAAACATTTCTACGAGAGCAAACATCTCTGTTGGAGTTAGCTTTTGTCCATTTGCCAAAGCAATCGACTCGTTGATATCTTTGTCTGGCGGTAAAACAAATTCACATTGAAACTTATCCAGATTTGGTTGATCTTCGCCTTTTGCATAATCAACATACCTCGTTGATTCCTGGCAAAAAGCTGCTATACGATGTCTTACCCCCTCATGAGTAAATCCAGTAGAGACTTTCTTGAATAAAACGGACAGTTGCGAATGTTCCAAAACGGCATAATGTCCTTTCGCTAAAAGCATCTTGATAAATTTAACTGCTGTTTCTTCTGTAATAGGCCCCTTTTCTGACTTGTAACACACCCTTCCTGCTTTTTCAATTATTAGCAACATCTGTTTCAAATACTCTATAGGAGTTAAAATCTCATACGTCCCTTGATTCTGCAATATTTTCATAACACTAAGCCTCCTCCTAAATATAGTTTTAAAATATTTTTAATCTCATCTTCCATTATTACAACATTTCCATCCGCATTTCTCTCTGTGCCCAATACAAAGAATTTCAAATTAGGATATCTTTTTATTGATTCAAGATATCCTTGTCTCATTCTTTTCGCAAAATCGATTCTTTTGCTTTCGAAATAATCTGTTTTTGCTCCTCTATTAGAAATTCTTGTAAGAGCTGCTTCCACGGAAATATCACACAAAATACACAGATCAAAATCAATCCCCTTAGTTGCCATTTTCGTTATTAAATCAATTTGATCTAATAAAGCTGGATCACCATATCCTTCTCCATAACCCTGATAGGCTATAGTAGAAATCCATGATCTATCCATAACAATCCAAATACCTTCTTCTAACTTAGGTTTAATAACGGTCTCATAAAAATGAGCTCTATTAGCACTAAACAGAAACACTTGAGCCAGTAAAGAAACTGGATTCTCAAGCGAAGTTACGATTTCTCTAATTCTTTCTCCTAGAAACCCCTTAGCAGGTTCTGTAAGAAAAACTACGTTCACCCCTAAGTTTTTCAAATATTCAAAAGCAATCTTAGCTCGGGTACTTTTACCAGAGCCATCAATTCCTTCAAATACTATGAATTTTCCCCTCACAAGATCACCTCCTATTCCTTACTAAATATATGTAATACAAATAATATATTATTAATTTTCAAGTTATGTATATAATAACACAAATATGGACATTTATCAAGCACAAAAAACCCCACACCAAAGTGTGGGGTTGTGTCAAATAGTTCTAACGTTTTCTTCATT
>Ga0209340_1001881_pt1 | contig 13396 bp, 9 predicted proteins | sample EPASupsiteSAE323_FD_187266 | JGI IMG/M metagenome (GOLD analysis project Ga0209340, IMG submission 187266) | Bioremediated contaminated groundwater from EPA Superfund site, New Mexico - Sample SAE3-23 (SPAdes) (version 2) | ecosystem: Environmental > Aquatic > Deep subsurface > Groundwater >... | reverse complement strand
CTTTTTAATAAGTAACCGGTCGTAATAATCAGCAATCGCAATGAGGCGGGCAAACTCTGTTATTTGCGAGCGATTAAAATTAAGAGGACCGCTACCATCAAAATATTCATGATGCTGTAGACAGACTAAGGCAATAATCATATCCATTTTTAAATTATCCCGTAATTTTTTAAAGCCATGCAAAGCATGATCTGTGTCACTTTCTAGGTAATCACGTCCCATGCCACAGTCGTGCATAAGAGCGCACATTGCTAAATACTCTAGATTAAGATAGTCATAACCTTGCGCTAAACCCATATTTACAGCAATCACTGTGGTCCGCAGACTGTGATGGTATAATAATTCGTTCTGGGCATCAATTTCAAGAAAAGACTGGATGGCGTGTTTATCCAAAATTGAATAAATAACTTGTTCAATTTGGAAAGATGTTTTTTTTATATCAATAGTATTGTGTTCGGATAAAGAATTAAATAAAGTGCCGAGGGTAGTAATGGTGCGCTTTACAATCGGGGTAGCTAAGCTACAAGGTGGTTCTGTATCTTCTTCTTCCGTGTCTTTAATATCAATTTTCTTAATATTAAATTTTTTCATTCGACTAATATAGGATTCTGTTAATATAATTCCCTGGGCAATTAAAATGGTTCCTCTGGCGTCGCAAATGGTTTGATTGGCAATCATGCCTGGTTGTAGTTCCTCAATTAACATTGCTTTCATTGGTGATCACCTGCAATAAGTTGTTCTTGAGCATCTGTTAGTGCTTTTATGGCCACATCCTTGCTTACTGGTTTTGCAAGAACAGCAAAGGTGCCATATTTTTTACATTCTTCAGCTACATAGGTTTGATTTCCAAGAGCTGAAACCATGATAATCTTTACCTTATCATCCACCATGGAAATGATTTTAAGAGTGCCTAGCCCATCTAATTGGGGCATAGTAATATCCATAAAAATAATGTCAGGTGCAAAGGACCGATGCAGTTCTAACGCTTCGATTCCATTACTGGCTTCGGCAAACTCTAAGTTTTCTATATCTGCGAAGTAACGTTTCAGAGTAGTCCGAGAGAAGGATGAGTCATCTACGAGAAGTATTCTCATGTAAGTTCCTCCATGTAAACGTCCATATTGATAATTACATATAGCGTTAAAGAAAAATTATAATGTTATTATACCATAGTAATACTTTAGGAGGAATGAATTGATTACATATGAAAACATAATAATGCAAAAAATAATAAAATTCGACATTTTTCAATGAGATTAGAGTGGGTTTTTAGAAATTAGTCCGCTTAAATAAAGGTTGAAGATAGCCGACCTTCAGTAAATTTAATCTTTTGATGGAATTATTGGAATAATTAGATTATAATATAGCTATCATCTACCACAAGACTAAGATTTCTTTGTAGAGTCCTTGCAAAGAATAGTTACCCTAAGGATGTATAGGACAGCAATTGGATGAGATTTGTTTTACTATCCTTGGGGCCTGTCGAATTTCAGAAGGGGGATTTCTATATGTATACAATGGGGAATGTGACGAGAAATACGATTGCCATGGTGCTAGCGGGAGGGAAGGGGGAAAGACTTAGTCCTGTTACTTTGAATCGACCCAAACCTTGCGTGCCCTTTGGGGGGAAGTACAAAATAATTGATTTTGTACTAAGTAATTTATTTAACTCAGGTCTTAAAAAGGTTTATGTCCTAACCCAATACCGAGCCTATTCTTTAAATAAACATATTAAAGAATCTTGGGCCAAATGGACAGGACTTGGGGAATTTTATGATACTATTTCACCTGAGACCAGTAGTGGTAGTGAAGAATGGTTTAAGGGCACTGCCGATGCTATTTTTCAATTTTTAAGATTTATTGAAACGTCAGATGCAGAATATGTAGCAATCTTCGGTGGTGATCATATTTATAAAATGGATATTAGCCAAATGATTAGCTATCATGTACTTACAAAGGCCGATATTACAATTGCTGCTCTCGAGGTTTCGGCAAAGGATGCAAGGGAATTTGGGATTATTTCTGTTAATGAGGATTGCCGAGTGACTGAGTTTACAGAAAAACCCACCGAACCAAATAAAATACCTGGGAAAAATACCTGCTTTGCCTCCATGGGTAATTATATTTTTTCTGTAAAAAAACTGATTGAAGTACTAAAAGAAGGCAAAAAAAACCATGCTGATCTTGATTTTGGTAAGCATGTCATTCCTATGATGTTAAGTAAAGGGGATAATGTTTTTGCCTATAATTTTATGGATAATTCCGTTCCAGGAATGAACCCTGAAGAAAAAGGCTATTGGAAAGATGTTGGCACCCTTGATTCTTACTATGAAGCGAATATGGACTTGATAAAAGTGGATCCCCAATTGAACTTATATAATTATAAATGGCCCATTATTACAAATCAAAGTAACTCTCCGCCAGCGAAGACGGTTTTTGAAGAAGGCGGCCGGTGTGGACAAAATATTAATTCCTATGTATGCGGGGGCTGCATCAATAGTGGCGGTATCGTTAGACGTTCTATTATTGGATCGCGTAGCAAGGTACATAGTTTCAGTCTCATTGAAGATTCGATTCTCTTTGAAAATGTAGAAGTAGGCAGAAGAGCTAAAATCAAGCGGGCAATTATTGATGAAAATGTAGTAATTGCCGATGGAGAAGAAATTGGCTATGATCACGAAGCAGATAGAGCTAGAGGATATACGGTTACTCCATCAGGAATTGTGATTGTAACTCAATAAAGGGAAAAAGTAATACTCATAATTTACATTTAAAGTAGGTTATGAGTATTATTTGTTGTGGAATAAGATTGGTGAATTATTAATAATGGATAGGTATATAAGGGTATTGTGGAGGGAAAGGAGAACTTATATCGAATAAGAATAAATAATAAATACGTTCAGAAAGGATGATCGAGAATGCGTTTTATGAGCCTACTGTTGTTAATTTTGTTTGCCTTTTCGTCGATTGCCTGTAGCCCTAATAAAAGTACGACTACCATTATTGAAAAGGGAAAACAAAACAACCAAACAGGTCAATCAGATGCTAGCAATAAGAAGAATATCGCACTGGTTATGAAAACGCTGACCAATCCCTTTTTCATAGAGATGGAAAAAGGTGCAAGAAAAGCTGCTAATGAAGTAGGGGTTAATTTAATTGTTAAAACTGGTGCCCAAGAAACCTCCATTAGTCAACAAATTGCCATTATTGAAGACCTTATTCGTGATAAAGTAGATGGGATTGTCATTGCGCCTGCAAGTTCTACAGAACTAATTCCTGTGCTTAAAAAAGCGCAAGATGCAAAGATTCCCATTGTAAATATTGACAATCAATTGGATGGAGAAGTATGTCGTAAGATTGGTCTAGTGAATGTACCCTTTATTAGTGTTAACAATGAGCAGGGGGCCTATCTATCTGCTCAATATATAAGCAATAAGATTCATACCCCGACAGAGGTGGCAATTTTAGAAGGCATTACAAGTGCTAAAAACGCTCAAGATCGTAGAAATGGAGCATTACGTGCTTTTAAAGAAAATCCTAATATTACTGTAGTGGCCATCGAAACAGCTAATTGGAAAATTGATGAGGCCTATACGGTTACCCAAAATCTTTATAAAAAAAATCCGAATCTAGGAGCCTTTTTTTGTGCAAATGATATGATGGCTTTAGGAACGGTAAAATATTTAAGTGAAAGTGGTAAGGCAGGCGTCTTAGTTGCTGCCTATGATGCTTTAGATGAGGCTAAAGGAGCAATTAAGAATGGAAAACTAGCAGTAACCATTGATCAGCAAGCTGATGTACAAGGATACCTTGGGGTAAAGTTTGCAGTACAAAAAGTAAATGGCGAATCAGTACCATTAGAAACCTTAGTTGAGGTAAAAGTTATTGACCCTGGGAATGTAAAGTAATGATTTGAAGGGATTAAAATGAAGAAAATATTGCAATGGAATAGCCTTACAGGGAAATTGCTACTCTTCTTACTAGTAACAAGCGTTTTACCTTTAATTGTAATCGGCTGGACGTCCTTTGAAGTTTCAAAAACCATTATTCAAGATGAAGTTAGAGAATATACAGAAGCGTTGATGGATAAACAAAAAGATTATATGGAGCTATTATTAGAAGAAGTAGAAAGCTTGATTGCCAACTTATCTAGTATTGAAGAAATAAAAAAAGTAGTGACCGATGAAGGAACTACAGCAGACGACTATACTAATTTAGCAACACAAGCAAAAATTGGCTATATATTAAGTGGTTATAGTAATTTGAAAGGACTTGTTTCCATTGATGTGTTTACTTCAAGGGGAATGCATTATCATATAGGAGATACTCTCAACGTAAAAGAAATACATCAAGAATTAAAAAATAGTATTTTAGCGGAAGCAATGGCAAAACAACCTCTTGTGGTATGGACAGGCATTGAAGACAATGTAAATATAAATTCCAATCATAAAAAAGTGATAACTGCGGCAAAAGTATTTACAAAATTAGATCTTCAGAATTTACAAGAAAAACCTGCAGGGCTCTTAATTGTTAATTATAATGTTGAAAATTTTTATGATCATTTTAGTCAAAGTAAACTTGACCAAGATACTACCATGATAATTGTTGATGAGAAAAATCGGATAGTGTTCTATAAGGATAAAATGCAGATTGGTAATAAGGTAGATTCCCTGTTCATGAAGAGCCTAACCCAAGATAGAGGGTCTTTGGTTGACAATATAAATGGTCAGGAAATGTTCATTACCTATAGTAAATCCGCGAAGAATGGCTGGACCCTTATTAATCTTATTCCCGTTGATAAGCTAGTCGCCAAAACAATACTTATCCGAAATACTACCATCATTGTATTTGGCCTGTGTCTAGTAGTGATACTTTTATTCTCTATCAGCATGTCGAGAAAAGTGGTAGTGCCGATAAAAAATATTACAGATCTTTTTAAAGAAATTAAAGATGGAACTATTGATGAAGAAAAACGTTTGTCAGATTTGTCTTTAAAAGATGAGATTGGCGAACTTATTCGGTGGTTTAATACGTTCTTAGATAGTTTAAGAGAAAAACGACGAGCTGATGAGGCGTTAAGTGAGAGCCGGGAGCAATATCGAACGGTTGTCAATAATATCTCGGAAGTCATCTTCCAGATTGATCTGGAAGGACGCTGGCTATTCTTAAATCCGGCATGGACTGAAATCACAGGTTTTTCAATCGAAGAGAGTATTGGCAAGAAATTTATAAGCTATATTTATCTCGAAGATCAATCCCTTGTTAATGAATTATATAACTCATTGCTGGAACGACAGAAAGAACATTACCGGCATACCATTCGTTATCTGACGAAGGAGGAAGGGGTTCGTTGGATTGAAGTCTATGCAAAAATATTATTAGACAAAAATGGACATGCCATGGGGATATCAGGGACATTAAATGATGTTACTGAGCGAGTCATTGCCGAACAGCAACTTCAACAAGCAAAAGAAGTATCAGAAGCCGCTAATCGGGCCAAAAGTGAATTTTTAGCCAATATGAGTCATGAAATACGCACACCCATGAATCCAATCATTGGTATGACAGAATTATTGCTTGAAACATCCTTGACAGTCGAACAAAGAGAACTGTTAGGCATGGTACAAAATTCAGGCAAAGCCTTATTAGATATTATCAACGATATTTTAGATTTTTCTAAGATTGAAGCCGGAAAATTGGTATTGGAATCTATCGACTTTGATTTTGTTGCTCTCACAGAGGAAGTAGTGGATCTTGTTTCTTGGAAGGCTAGGGATAAGGGACTCATGGTAATGACCTTTATTGATCCTGCCATTGGCTTATTACTAGAAGGCGATCCTGGTAGACTGCGCCAAGTGCTTCTTAATCTTGCCGGAAATGCTGTAAAATTTACCGAAGCTGGTGAGGTGGTCATTCGTGCTACACTCCTTGAAAAAAATGAGAAAGAAGCCCATATCCGATTTGAAATAAAAGATACGGGCATAGGGCTTTCTAAAGAAGCAAGGAACTCCTTGTTTCAACCTTTTACCCAGGCCGATGGCTCTACAACGCGAAAATATGGGGGAACTGGGCTAGGATTATCCATTTCGAAAAGGCTGGTAGAGCTTATGGGAGGAGAAATTGGAGTAGAAAGTACGGCGGGTAAAGGTTCCGTATTTTATTTTACCGTTCGTCTTCATTGCAGTGCTAAGGCGCAGACGGTAGAAAACAGTAATACCCTTCCTTTCGAGGGGCTAAGAGCCTTTCTTATTGATGATAATGCAACTAGCCAGGAAATTCTTCAAAGCTATTTGGCTTCGTGGGGAATGAAGACTTACATTGCTCAGTCAAAAGTAGCCCTAGCCACATTGCAGCAAGAGGCCTATACTGCATTGCCCTATGAGCTGGTTATTTTACAGGCTGATTTAGAGCAGTTAGACTGGGCAATGGTAGTTAAGATGTTGAAGAATGAATCGCAACTTGCCAACAGTAAGATTCTTCTGATTAGAATGCATGATGTGAAAGGACATAAAACCGAGGTATTAGAAGCTGGCATTGATGGACATGTAACAAAACCTATTAAGCAGTCTCAGCTATTTGAGGCTATTACAGCGATAATGAATAAGGATGTTCCAGTTAATGTGCCGGCTGGTGTGGAAGTGATAGCATCAACTTTATTGAAGGAAGATGTAGCTTCCTATCAGATATTACTGGTGGAGGATAATCGAACCAATCAAAAATTAGCAACTATGTTATTAGGGAAAATGGGCTATCAGGTACAGCTTGCTATGAATGGGCGAGAGGCAGTGGAAGCTGTAGATAAAGGAAGTTATGCTTTAGTACTAATGGATTGTCAGATGCCTGAGATGGATGGATTTGAAGCAACAATTGCCATTCGGGAAAAGGAAAAAAACTCTGGCAAACACATTCCGATAATTGCCATGACTGCCAATGCGATGCAAGGGGATAAGGAAAAGTGTTTAGTTGCAGGTATGGATGATTATATTAGTAAACCCATTAATTCTAAACAGTTACAACAAATCCTAGAAAATTGGTTACATTAAAAAAGGATGTGTAGAAATGAAAGAATATAATATAACAACAGTTGCCGAGGAACTTATGTTCACCACTAGTGAATATAAAGAAATTGTAGATATCTATTTTGAAGAAATGGATGGTTTACTAGAAAGTTGCCAAAGTGCTATGGAAAGTATGGACTATACAACAGTTGGCCAGGCGATGCATGCGATTAAAGGTGCCTCATCAAATCTTAGAATAAATAAAATAACTGAATTTGCAGCCGAAGCAGAAAAAATTGTAAAGCAAGGAGGAGGGATAGAGGTAGCTCCCTACCTACCTAAGTTGGCAGCAGAACTTGCTGTATTTAAAGAGTACATAGAAAAATTCTTTGCAGAAAATGAAGCGAGTAGTTAAATAAAGTTAGGAACATGAAAAAAGACCTACAAGAACCAAGTTGGCTTGTAGGTCTTTTGTGAAATAAGAAGATTATTCTGGTAGGAAATAAAATAGCTGTACTAAGTCACCGCGGACTAAGCAATCAAAACCTAAATCAATGGAGTTTCCTTCTATGCTATAAGTAGTTTTATATTGGAGACGTCCATTTACAAAAAATTGAAAAAGGCAAGTTGTAGGATGGTCTGCTTTTACAATGCTAGTGCGCTCTGTAACGCGAAAGGCTTGTTCGACAATAGACATTAAATAACCCCCTTAGTTTTGTGTAAGAAGTTAATAAAAGGTTAACAATATTCTTTTATTCTTCATTGCTGAGAAAAATCCTCTTACTAATGGGTGTAATTTTAATAATCAATAGAAGAAACAAGAGTTACTCCTACTTTTATAACTATAATAAATAGGTATATTGTGGTAAAATGTCGTTATAACTAGAAAAATAGAGAACATGTAAAGGGTAGTATAAGAGGTTATTTTAGCTGTGAGGTGAAAGTATGTCAGCAAATAGTATGCAAGTGTTTGAATATTTACTAGCCTTAAAAAATAGAACGGTTCCTATTGTGAAAAATTTCTTAGAATATAAGGATATATATTGGTGGCAGCAAGAATTACCAATTAGTGGCGGATGTCTGCTTACACCGAAGACCAAGAATCCAGCTGCCTGGTTAGAAGTGTATAAACAAGTTCTAACACCATTCCCTGAAGTTCCTGAAGCCCTGCTCGAGTGGATAATCTTAGAAGGCGATGAGCTAGATAATCCTCCCGAGGTACATAAAAAGTTGCCTGACTTGGTGGGGCAAGAAGGAATAACCTTTGAGGCTGATAGGGATCGGGTGTTGGTCTGGGAAAGATGGTTACAGGAAGAATGGAAGCCTTGGTTGCTAGCCAATCAAGCCAAAATCCCAACTCAAAAAATATATAGACAATTATTTGCTCTTTATCAGCGCCTTGAACGAGAAGGGGATGGTACCGAGCTTGTTTGGGGTCACGGCTTACTGGCATGGAATAGTAATGAAGCTCAAATTTGTCGCCCCTTATTTACAACTAGAATGGAACTTATATTTGACCACCAAAAAGAAGTATTTTATTTTCTCCCAGCTAGCAGCGGGACTAGCCTTGAACTAGATATGCTTAGTAATGATGAAAGAATAAATCCTGATCAGAAAAACTCCTTAGAGAATTTTATACAAGATGTGGGAATGGATCCTTGGGAAGAAGATGTTGCAAAAATATTCTTTAAGGAACTAGTAGAAATGCTATCCCCGGCGGGGAAAGTACAGAATGAAATAATTTCGGGCAGAAATGTATTCTTAGGGACAAATCCTGTTATCTATCATGCTCCTCTTTTATTTGTGCGTAGCATGACGGGCCGGCAATGGCATACGGAGTTACAGGATATTATTGACGAAATCAAAAGAGGCTATGAAGTTCCTCAAAGTATAAAAGCCTTAGCTTCTATGGATATAAGTAATCAGGATGAGGAGGATAAATTAGAGTGGAATAAACTTGGGGAAGAAGTATTATTTCCTCTTCCTGCCAATGAAGAACAAAGAGAAATTGTTAATAAGTTAAGTAAAAATATTGGTGTGGTTGTACAAGGACCGCCAGGAACAGGTAAAAGCCATACCATTGTAAATTTGATAGCCCATCTCTTAGCCCATGGCAAACGAGTGCTGATTACAAGTCAGACACACCGAGCGCTACATGTACTTGGTGAGATGATTCGAGACAAGCTGCCGGAGATCGCACCGCTATGTGTTAGTGTAATGGGCGGTGATGCTCGGTCTGTTCAGGAACTTGAGGTAGCAGTGACGAAAATATCGGAAGGTTTAGATCAAGTGAATGTGGACCGCACCACAATCGAAATTGAGCGACTGCGCCAGGAACTAGTAGAGTGTAAAGAAAAAATTAAGAAATATAAGAGTAAACTAAGTTGTGCAATTGAGGCAGAAAATAGTAGTATTTCCTTTGCAGAGGAAGAATTTACGCCCTTAGAACTAGCCAATTGGCTTGCCACCCATCAAATTGAGTATGGCTGGATTCCAGATGAATTGGATGAGGCAACAAAACTGCCTTTGTCCGATGCCCAGCTAGTTAGCTTGTATGGCTTGCTTGAGGAAATAACCAAGGAAGAGTCGGATCAGATACTGCAGCATCGCCCTTCCTTAGAAAATCTTCCTAGTACGGAAGAAATGAAAAGCCTATTTCTTCGCTTAGAGGAATTAGGAGCAGAAAATGAGATTCGCAAGGAACATACTAAGGGGTGGGTTTTCTCGAAGAAGGCCAATCGTAAAGCTCCTGAGGCCCTTGAAATTATTGAAAAGGCTGGCGCAACCTTAGGATTATTTCGAGAGGAATGGCTCATTAAAATCTTAGAAGATATTGTATATAGAGACAATCAAGTTAGTTATTGGCAAAGATTTATGATTGATTGTAAGGCGAAAATTCGTGCTATTCGTGAAGTAGAGCATCGGATGGCCGAAGTCGCGTTCACTATTCCAGAGGGCCTTGATCTTCGTCAAGTGAAAATGGATGCAGAATTACTAAAAGCGGAACTAATAAACCATCAAACCCCCAGCTTTATGTTCAAAACCTTTACGGGTAAGAAAACACTGTACCTGTTAGAAACCCTTACAGTCAATGGTTCTAACCTTCGAACCCCAGAGGATTTAGGGAATTTATTGCAATATCTTGCTTTAGTAGAGGCGAGGACACGTCTTGTACTAAAATGGAATCATAGTATTTCTGCTGTAAATGGTCCATTGCTAGAAGAGGCGGATAAGAGCATTCTACAAACCATTGAAAAAAATATTGAAGTGATACAACAGGTTTTCGATTGGCGCAGCGAACATTTGCCCCTATTACTAGAAGTTATCCAAGAAAGTAATCCTTTGGGTAACCATGAATGGGTGAACCCTACATGGTTAGCAAATTTGGCACAAGGAATTATTTATCATGTCCAATTATTAGAATATAATTTATTGTATCAAGAATTTGAAACCTTTTCTCTATATTTGAAAAAAGGGTTGGCAGAAGAAAATCCTCATCCTGCCTGGGGACGATTATATGATGCCTATCGAATTGGTGATGACGCTACATGGCAGCAAGTCTTATTAGAACTACGCAAGCTTCATTCGAATGAAAGTAAAATCCATGAAATGTTAGACCTTAGAAATCGTTTATATGCTTGTGCTCCCCGTTTTACTGTTCAAATTGAAAGTATGGTAAGAGCTAAGGAGTGCAATCAACCGCCAGCAACATGGCGCTATGCTTGGGAGTGGAAAAGGGCTGATTGTTGGCTTAAAAAACAATCGGCTCGCATTCGCTTGGATTATAATTATGAGCAATTACATAGGGCCCGCCAAGAAGAAGCTCGCCTGATACAAACCATTGTTTCCAAGTCGACATGGTTAGAACAAAACTTACGCACCACAGAAATCCAAAGGAGAAGCCTGCGTTCTTGGATTCAAACCATTCGCAGAATTGGCAAGGGAACTGGAAAGTATGTTGCCAAACATCAAGCCGATGCAAAAAAAGAAATGGCAATTTGCCGCAGTGCAGTACCTGTGTGGATTATGCCTATAAACCGAGTGATTGAAAATTTTAGACCAACCCAGCAGCCCTTTGATGTTGTGATTGTCGATGAAAGTAGCCAAAGCAATTTGTTTGCGTTAAGTGCCTTGTTTCGGGGAAAAAGAGCGATCATCGTTGGTGATGACCGGCAAATTAGTCCTGAGGCTGTGGGGACAGATCAAGAAGAAATCAATGATTTAATTGAACATTATCTTTGCCACATTCCCCAGCGAGAGCGCTTTACGTTGCAGGATAGTTTATATGATACGGCACTACGCGTCTTTCCAGGGCAACAAATTATGCTTAGTGAGCATTTTAGATGTGTTCCAGAGATTATTGGCTTTAGCAATCAGGAGTTTTATGGCGGAAGTATTGAACCTTTGCGGGTTCCTGCTTCAGATCGGTTAATGCCGCCAATTGCTCTTGTACGTGTTAATGGTTATCGAAAAGAAGGCGTAGCTGCTATTAATCAGGGGGAAGCCCAAGCTATAGTACATAAAATAGTAGAGCTATGCAGTAAAGAAGAATATCGACATAAGACCATGGGCGTTATTTCTCTGCAAGGGAAAGACCAGGCTTATGTTATAGAACAATTGCTGCAAGAGCAACTTGGAGAAAAAGAAATTATAAATCGTAAAATTATTTGTGGAGATGCGTATTCCTTTCAGGGAGATGAACGAGATGTAATGTTTATTTCTATGGTTGCAGCCCCCAATATGCGTAATGGGATACTCAATAAAAGTACGGATGAACAGCGATTTAATGTGGCAACCAGTCGAGCAAAAGAACAAATGTGGGTTTTCCATTCTCTGGGCCTTGAGGATTTGCAGGAAAGTTGTATGAGGTATCGTTTATTAACCTACTGCCAAGAATTGGGACTTAGTCAAGAAGAAAATGAAACGGCAATGCAAATCTTTCGTAAATATGGTTCAAGTCAATTTCTCCAAGATGTATATAAAGAAATAAGCCTACGGGGATATAAGACCATCCCAGAGTGTAAAGTTGGTACTCATGATTATCGTATTCCTATCGTTGTGGAAGGGGTTACCACAAGGTTAGCAGTAGTATGTGATGGGGATGCATGGCATGGTATTGATCGATGGGAGGAAAAGCTAGAACGGCAGAACGTTTTAGAAAGAGTCGGCTGGTATTTTTGGAGAATTCGGGGCAGCCATTTCTATCGAAATCCTGAGAAGACTTTAGAACCCTTATGGACAACCTTGACAGCTATGGGAATTGAACCGCAAAAAAATCCTTAAAGTAAGCCATAAAGGCCTACGCTTTAAAAAAAGCGTAGGCCTTTATGGCTTACAATGGCATAGGGAGTTGCTATAAAAAAATTGTAAGAAAATTAAAAAAAATGTTGACAAAAGATGGGTATTTTATGTATATTTAAGGTAAGTTAGGACTAACTAGTGCGAGGTGCTTATGTATAATGAAGTGTTGAAGAGAAAAGAAAAAATAATCATTACTGCTATTGATTTACTAGATGAGGCGGGAATCAATGGCCTTACAACAAAAGAAATTGCCAGGCGACAGAATATTACAGAACCGGCTATTTATAAACAGTTTAAGAGCAAAAAAGAAATAGTAATGGCCATATTAGACCGCTGTGCTGCTTTTGATGATTTGATTAAAAATACATTACTTGATAATAAAATTACCGGGAAAGATGGGATATTGTATTTTGTAAAAGCATATGCAGAATACTACCAAAATTATCCACAAATTACTACGGCTATGTTTTCCTTCGATATGTTTAGGTATGATATTGATTTGCATGAACGAATGAATCAGATTGTAAACGAACGAATGAGCATAGTCGTTTCTATTATTAGTAAAGGCATTGAAGTAGGAGAGTTTCCAGAAGATGTTGATAAGGTAGCCTTAGCTGATAGTGTCTTTGGCGTAATATGGTCAACGACATTTATGTGGCAAATGGGCGGCTGTAGTTTTGACTTAAAAAGCAGAATCATGAAGGCCATGGAAATAATAGTAAGATCTTAGAGGGGATTTAATGAAAGAGGAGCTCTATTAATGAAAAGAGTATTAATTGTCGATGATGCAATGTTTATACGACTAACCTTGAAGTTAATGCTAGAGAAGAATGGATTTGAAATCATTGGTGAAGCTGAAAATGGTACGGTTGCGGTAACTAAATATCAGCAGCTAAAACCTGATATTGTTACCATGGATATTACGATGCCAGAGTTAGATGGTATTTCAGCAGTAAAGCAAATTAAAGCACTCGATGATAAGGCCAATATTGTAATGGTAAGCTCGATGGGCATGGAATTGATGGTTAGAGATGCTATTTTAGCTGGTGCAAAAGATTTTATTCTTAAGCCTTTTCAGGAAGAAAACGTTATCAAAG
>Ga0209340_1001880_pt1 | contig 13398 bp, 4 predicted proteins | sample EPASupsiteSAE323_FD_187266 | JGI IMG/M metagenome (GOLD analysis project Ga0209340, IMG submission 187266) | Bioremediated contaminated groundwater from EPA Superfund site, New Mexico - Sample SAE3-23 (SPAdes) (version 2) | ecosystem: Environmental > Aquatic > Deep subsurface > Groundwater >... | reverse complement strand
CCCACTTTGAAAGGGAGTATTTTAGAACCCTTGCCCTGTCAAGGGAAAGGGTAGGGTTAGGGTTTATAGGTTATATTTTTTAATTTTAGATTTGAAGCGAATTGTTTTTAAATGTTTACCTCTGATATATTTATTCTATTTTTCTTAGCAGATTAATAGTTGTTTTGCTAAATGAAAGACGAGCAATGATTAGTGGTTAAGAGAAGGGTAAAAGTAAGATTAGGGAATTGGAAAATGGCAGGTGAAAATAGTTTTGTGAGGTATATAGCAAAGAATAATTATAGGTTGATTTTAATTTGTGTGAAAAAAATAATTTTATTAAGCCTCCCTGTCAAGGGAGGTGATCGAAGATCGGAGGGTTTAATTTTATAAGATATTAAACATAAAAAACAGATTGATGAAGAGGTTGTAGTTTTGTTTATTTCTGATGCACTAGAGGGGATATGGAATGGCAATTTTGGGGTAAGATTGCTAAACAAAGGAAACAATAGTTTTTGTATTTGAAGATAGGGATTTAATTAATTTTTAATGATTAGATATCGGTTGGGTAGAGAGAAGTGTGGGGAAAATGACAGAAAAGAATTATGGGATTTTAATTAAAACTAACACTGCCGCCATTGTAGAGCTGTTTGACTTGTTCAGCGGTGAGGGCATAGTTATAGATGCGGGCATCATCGATTTGGCCTTGAAAAAATTGAGAAGCGGTGGCTGCACCTAAAATAAGACTACTACTAGTGTTGATTGAAAGACTTGAAGAGGCAGAAATATTTAAAGGGATTCCATATACCTTGCCATCGACATATCTGGTCATGTTTCCGTTTCGTTTATAGACAACAATAACTTGATGCCAAATATTGTTATTTACGGCAGTTCCATCGGTGCTGGTGTAATTTGTTGAAGTATTGAGGCCTAATCGAGATTCGATTTTTCCATCGGCATTTAATCTAAGATAAAATAGCGGATAATCGTAATATTTACCAAGGATCGTGCCTTGTTGACCAGATGAAGTTTTTATCCATGTAGACATAGAAAAATCGTTGGTTCCAAAATCTAATGATCCGTTTGCTGGATCACCAATGTTTACATAATCATCTGTTCCATCGAAATTTAGCGAGGAGTTGGTGTGACCGCTAACACCATTACCCCAAGCAGTGCCAGAAGTGGTGCAAGTACCAACAGAGTTTTGAGTACCTGAAGAACTGATGTTGATTGATCCATTATTACCTATTCCGGATGAGTCGTTGGCAATGGAACTTTGACATTCATCGAGTTTCCACCAACCAACTGGAGCCCCTTTGTTATAGTCGTAGGCGACTTGAGCAGGGGTGCGGGCATAGTTATAAATTTTAACATTGTCGATTAATCCATTAAAAGGATAACTCCCACTTAATGTTCCAATTTGGGCTATAGAACTGTCGGCTGAGCTAATGGTACCTACATTAGCAGAACCAACTTCTATCCCATCATAAAAAAGTTTTAAAATATCAGTAGAATTGTCGTACGTTGCACTTAAATAGTGCCACTTATTGTCGTTGAAATTTGAGCTTGTTTTAAATACACCCGCAGGTGATGTATTTGTGAAAGCCATTAATGTGTCCGTATTGTTGCCATAAAATCCTAATCCAATTTTAGTTGAACCACTACTTCTATAAATAGTAATTAACCTACTACCTACATTTGGGTCTGCAGTAGTATAAAGTTGATTAGTTTTAAACCATGATTGAACAGTGAAAGATGTATCTCCATTTAATAAGGTATTTGAGGCTACAGTATTTACATATTTATTAGTATTAAAATTTAGAGCATTACCAATTTTTCCAGTTGTCCAAGTGGCACCGCTAATCGTTCCATTAAAATTATTTCCGCTGGTATCTTTGGTAGTAGTGCCGGTGTTTTCTTCAAAATTCCATTCGGCAACAGGGGAAGCACAATAGGAAGTATCGCCGGGGATGCAGTAATTTAAAGAAGTGGTGGTGCCATCGATAGTCTGACTGGTGGAACCAAAGGAAATGGCCGATCCTTGATTGTAATCTTGTTTGACTTCGTCATCAGTAAGGGCATAATTGTAAAATTTTACTTCATCGATTAATCCATTGTAGTTATAACCACCGATCATTGGGGCTATTGTCGAAAAACCGGTAAAATCAACGACAGCAACAACTGCTTCATATTTTCCATCTATATAACAAGTAAAAGTATGGTTGGAATTGTTGTATATTCCAGTGATTTGATGCCAATTATTATCATTAACAGTTTTAGTTCCACAACTAGTTTCTGTATAACTACTATTATTTCCGATTAAAAATCGAACTTTGCCTCCGAAAATTCCAAGTCTGTAGCCATTTCCACTGCCTGCATTTGAGATAGAATAACCACCACTATTAGTTTTTATCCAATGTGAAATAGTAAAAACATTTGAAATTGGAACAGAACTATTAGTGAGAACATAACCACTCATATAAGCACCACCGGGAAATGAAAGGCATTTGCCTTTTGCACAACCTGATGGTTGCCAAGTTGGTAATGTTGTTCCAAGTATTGTGGCGTTAATTTTTGATGGTGAAGAATCATAACTAGTGCTACCGGAGCCTTCATCAAATTTATAATAAGCAATCATCGATTTAGAAGAGGTGGCGGGGGCGCCGGCGGTCATATCTTCAATAATCTGTTTTGTAGATCGGGCATAGTTGTAGATTTTAACGTCATCAATTTTACCTTGATAAAAAGAATTTACATCGTACCGGTAACGACCCAATTGAGTATTCAAGGTTTGATTTGCTGTTCCAGTTGCTCTGCCAGCGTTATTAACAAGGGAATAACTCTTATCAAGTATTCCATTTATATATGTCATTCCAATATTATTAGGGCTATCAAAAACAAAAGTGATGTAATACCATTTATTTAAATTAGAAGTTGTCCATTCATTAATTCCTGAATCATAAAAACCGAGTTTTTTGGTTGAAGACCACGAATCATAAGTATAATTTGGATTAGTGTAATACCAAAATAAGGTTGAAACAGTTCCATCAGTATTTAATGCTGAACTTATACTGCAGTCCCTTTTTTCTATAAGTTTTTGGTCATGACTAGTAGAGGATTGAAGTGATTTTGGATATATCCAAAAAGAATAAGTGGCTGAATATAAATTACTAAGTTTATTTCCAGAAAAAGAATCACTAAAACCAACAAAGTCATTTCCGTCAAAATTCAACGCAGAACCATTTTTCCCAGGTGACCAACTTGGAGATGAATTGCCTGTTGCTAAGGTTCCATTATAATTATTGCCACTTTTATCTTTGGCAACTGTGCCGGTATTTTCTTCAAAATCCAAATAACCGACTGGTCCGGGGGAGTATTCATAAAGTTGGGTAACTTCAACAGGAGAAAGGGCACGATTATAAATGCGCATTTCATCAATAACACAATTGGTTGTCCAAGCAGTATCAGACCAAGCATTGCCAATATTGTTGATACTCAATGAAGTTGAAGCTGGTGTTACTGAACTCTTAAAAACACCGTCAATGTATAATGAAATTTTTGTTCCATCAGAGATGAAAGAAATATTTTTTGATGGGCTTTGAATTTCGGTTGATAGAGTAGAAAAATCATAATAATTATTATTACTTCCAAAAAAAGAAACATAACCATTATGTCTTAATAAAATTTTTCCGTCACTTGAATTACTTCCTCCTATCCCAAGAAAAAACTCAAAATTTTTTGATTGATTTATATAATTTATTTGAGTGTTAACTGACCAAACAGTGGCATTGCTTAAAACTGATGAACCAATGCTTAAATAACTAGTTGGGACAAAACTCAAACCAATACCGTATTTGCCAGATGACCAAACAGCTCCATTTATTGTTGCTGTTTTGCCATTTCCTGAACTATCAAGAGTAGTAGTGCTGGTGCCTTCGTCCATTTTCCAATAACCAACTAATCCATCCGATAAAGAATTATTATTTTTATTACTGCCAAGATTGACAGAAGAACCTTTAAGTAAACCACGGGAATTGTAATCAAGTTTTATCTGAGAAGCAGTGCGGGCGTAAGGATAAATTTTGACATCATCCATATAACCCTGGAAAAAACCAGCGGGGTTAAGATTACAGAAAGCTCCAAAATTTATTTTATAAGAGCTATTGAAAGCATTTCCGGCATTTCCAGTAATACCAGTGGATTTTTTTAAAACCCCATTTACGTAAAGATCGACATTACCATCACGATTATAAGAGGCAACTAGATGAAACCATTTATTGGCGCTAAGGCTAGTATTAGAATCATAAGCGTGTTGGTTGGTGCCACCGGCTCCTTGAATATCGGCTGAAAATTGATTGGTGTTGCTGATGGCTAAACCATAACCAATTACTCCGGATCCACCCTGATTAATAAGATATTTCCAAACACCAGTAAGAGAAGTGGGTTTAACCCAAGCCTCAAAAGTGAAATCATTGGTAGTTATTGTTGGAGATAAATTTTTGATTAAAATAGCATAAGAGGTGGAACCATTAAAATTTAAACATTTTCCGGAAATACATTCAGATTCATTAGTCCAGGTGGGAGCAGAATTGCCAACCCCTAAAAGACCATTATTTTGGTTTGAAGAAGAATCATAAATAGTGGTGCCAACGCCTTCATCAAATTTCCAATAAGCAATTGGACCGCCGCCAGTTTCTTCAGCGAAAGAGGAATTAAAAGAATAACTAATATTGGCAGGAGTATCTTCTCTGATGAACCACCAAAGTTTAGTAGTGGCTTGAACACCAGGAGTTTCTCCCACAGAGGTAGTCCCAACACTACCAAATCCAGCTTGGGGACCACCGTCGTCATAACCAATTTTGACATTATTAGTACCACGGTCTTGTCCGGTGTTACAACTAGGTTGATCTGAGGGACAAATTCCTAAACTACCATCACTAACAGCACTAGCACAACCAGTTCCATTTGAGCCAGAATAATAAGCTAAACTAAAAACACCAAAAGGATTTCCAGGAGCAACTAGAGCATTCCAGTAATTTGGCAAACAACCAGTATGAGTACTGTCAAGACCCCAATCGCTTAAATTATTCCAAGTTTGAGCGACTTGATAATTAAATTTAATATTGTAAGAATAATTAAATGGTCTTAAGGCTTGACGTGGAGTGGTAGATCGATAAGTAGAATCAAGAGCACCACCAAGATTGGCTGATGGAGCCCAAACTTCTTTCCATGTAGTGGCAGTATTGTAGTGATAATACCAATCAGCATAAGCACTACCACCAGTAGTGGTGATTGCGTCTGAAGCTAGAACTCGAAAATCATAAATAGAAGCATTACCAAAATTAGAAGAAACAGTATTTTTAGCAGTGGTGTCGAAAACAGTCGAGGTAGAAGTGGATGTTTTGGTCCATTCTTGAGCAGTGGCCCATGAAGCGACCAATGTCCAACCACCACCGTTAGTGGTTTGATCACAATATGCCTGGGTTGGGTTATTGCCACTAATACCGTCTGAATCAACATAAAATAGTCCGGTTCCCAGAAAAGCATTAACATCAGAACAGGTTTTTGGAATAATGGATGGATCATTGCCAGCTTCGATAGAAGAGTTACCATAGTATAAAAATATAGTGTTACCAGTGGTTGGAAAAGTTTTTAAATTTAACAGGATTTTAGTGTTTTCTGTATTACAAGTGTTTGGCTCAATCCAGTAAGAAAGTAAATTCCCATTTTGATCTGTAATTCTAATATCATCACAATCAGATTGCATTTTTCCGGAAGCAATTAAAGCACTAGTACCAACACTTAAACTAACTTGAAAATCAGTTAGTTTTGATCCGGAAGTATTAGAAATAGAAACAGCTTTTCGATAATTCCAACCATCATTCCACCAAGCGGCAGAAACTTTATTTTTTGGCAAGATAAATTTAACTAAAACAACAACGCTAATTAAAAGAAAAAAGAAAATAATTAATAGAGATTTGTAAGAAAGTTTAGACACTGAATTAGTTTACTACAAATCCACCACTACCCCTCCTTTGACTTAAATGAGGGGGATAGATAATTATCTTTTAAAGTCTCCCTTTAAGTCAAAGGGAGATTTAGAGGGATTTTGACAAGACAAGGGTTAGGGTTTTAATTAAAACTAACCGCTCTCCGATGCCTAACGGATACGGAGCGCCTTAGTTGAACGATACTGCGCCACCATTATACAAAGTTTTTACTTGTTCCGATGTTAGGGGATAGTTATAAACTCGAAGATCATCCATCTTACCTTTATACCAATTAGTACTATTACTTCTTTGACCAATATACCAAAACGAACTCCAACCACCAATATTAATAGTTTCGTTATATTCTGAATTTAAAACACCATTAATATAAATTTTAATATTTTTATCATTTATGGAAACGGAAAAATGAGTCCATTTATTTGAGGGGACAGATCCGGAAGTTGAATAGCGAGATCTTTCGTTTGTATCTGAACTTTCGGCTATGCTTACAATAAGTCTTTGATTTCCGCTATCAAAACCGAGATGTTGATCAATACCGTTTGAACTTGGAGTTATTAAATAACCAGATTGATTTTCGGGATTAATAAAACCAGTAACAGTAAAAGAATTAGGGATGGTTTGAAAATTTGGTTGATTAATTTTAATATAATCATCAGTTCCATCGAAATTTAGCGAGGAGTTGGTGTGGCCGGTGGCGCCGTTGCTCCAGGCGGTGTTAGAAGTAGTGCAAGTGCCCACAAAAGTTTGAGTACCACTAGAACCAATATTAATGGTGCCATTATTGCCAAGACCACTCCAATCATAAGCGGTGTTACCTTGGCATTCATCAAATTTCCACCAGCCAACCGGTCCGCCTTTATTGTAATCATAGGCGATTTGGGCAGGAGTGCGGGCATAATTGTAAATTTTGACATGATCCATTTGTCCTTTGATATTTCTGTAATTAGGATATAGAGGTGTTCCTCCAAAACCAATTCTGTTATCTGTTATAGTGTTAGTTATTGATCCTAAAGAATAACTAGATTTTAATTGACCATCAACATAAACTTTTTGGGTATTTCCATCATAAGTTAGACTCAAAAAGCGCCATATATTTTCATTAGACTGTATACCGGTATCTCCGTTAGCATAATTTCCGTTTACTGCACCAACGTAATTCCCCAATGGATTTATTCCTAGAAAATATACTGAACCACCTATTGAATAAGTATTGCTTCTGTGGACAATATATCCATATCCGTCTGAAGTGGATCCGTTTATGGCTTTTACCCAGGTAGAGATGGTAAAAGAACTAACATCGCTGGGGGTTGAGGATATTTCTACATAATTACTATTACCATTAAAATTTAGGGCTTTGCCAATTTTGCCTTGGGTCCAGGTGGCGCCGGTAATGGTTCCATTTAAATTATTGCCACTAGTATCTTTGGCACTAACACCAGTACCATCGTCCATTTTCCATTCGGCAACAGGGGAGGCGCAAAAAGAAGTGTCGCCAGGGATACAATAATCAAGAGAAGTGGTGGTGCCACCGATGGTTTGGTTAGAGGAGCCAAAAGAAATAGCTGATCCTTGGTTGTAATCTTGTTTAATTTCATCATCTGTAAGGGCGTAGTTGTAGACTTTAACTTCGTCAATGAGGCCATTCATATTACCATTCTCTCCAGAATAACCTTTTCCTATATAAAGGGGGTTGTTATTAGGTACAACTTGACTAGAAATTCCAATTGAAGAAACAAGTTTTCCATTAAGATATCCTTTAATTAATTTTGAATTTTGAGAATCAAAAGTTAAAGTTATTTGTTGCCATTTACCGGTTGAAACTAAATTTGATGGTGAATCATAAACTGTTTTCCATGTACCATCACTTATCATTGACCAAATACCACCTGATGGTCTTATAGCTAGTAAAAAGGTGCCATATTTGTAAAAAATTGTTGAATATGAACTAATTGAATTTATATAAACCCATGCTGATAATGTAAATTGAGATGTTAAATCTATAGGACTATTTGTTCCTGAATCTGCTATGGATATATGGGAATTATCATTGTTAAGAAAATTTAAAGCTTTATTAACTTTTCCGTTGTTTGACCAAGTTGGTATTGATGTTCCAGATTGCAGTGTGCCATTTAATTTATTTGTTGATGAATCATAGACAGTAGTGCCATTGCCTTCATCAAATTTCCAATAACCAACCATAGAATTGGCAGAGCCGGCGGGGTGATTGGCATTCATATCTTCGATAATTTGTTTTTGGGTACGGGCGTAGTTGTAGATTTTAACTTCGTCAATTTTGCCGGTAAAAAAAACGCCTGTTTCTGGTATTAGATTATTATCGCCATCAGCTTCAGCACCAATGAAAAGAGCATTGTTGACTGAGTAAGTCAAAGGGTAATTGGCGCCAGCATCATCAGTGTTTTTAAGTATTCCATCAACATAAATTTTTGTATATCTACCATCGTAAGAACCAGTAAAATAATGCCAACCAGAAGATAATCCTGAAGTACTTGTGCTAGGAGTGACATAAACACCGTTTCTATAAATATATGTATAAATTGTACTATTGGAAAAAAGAAGTGTATAACCACCTGTTTCTGTTTTAGAAATTATTCTCGATGCTTCAGCACTAGTCCAGTTATTTTTATATGCCCAAGCACTAAAAGTAATACTTCCAGTGGGTGCTAATATTGGGGAATATAAAATTCCTGTACGATCATTGGTTCCATTAAAATTTCCAGCTGAACCATATTTGCCTTGAGTCCAAGAGGATGAGCTATTTAAAGTTCCATTATTATTGTTGCCACTTTTATCATTAGCAATGGTCCCAGAAGCTTCATTTAAATCCCAATAACCAACTGGGCCCGGGGCGTATTCATAAAGCTGAGAAACTTCGGACGGATTTAAAGGACGATTATAAATACGTAGTTCATCTATAGAACCGTTGTAATGATAATTCGAATAATTACTTAAAGTTAAAGCAGTCCAAGTGCTTAAATTTACTCCAGTCATCACATAATGATGCCAATTAGTGTCTGATGGTTGAGTGGTTCCTACGTTTCCATCTATATAGATAGTTTTAGTATTTGAACCAATATTGGCATGATAAAAAGCATCAGTGCCATTGGTGGCCATGACATAATAATTATTATCTTGTCCCCTGAAAACTAACCATCGAGCATTAACGGTAGCTGCTTTGCGCCAAAATGAAATAGTGGCGTTGGTTAAAGATGAAAGACCTGGATTGCCAAAATTAATATAACTACTTGTTCCATTAAAAGTAACTCCGACTCCATATTTTCCGTTTGACCAAGTTGGTAAAGTGGAACCAGAGAAAATACCAGTATGTCCTAACCCTGAACTGTCAGTAATATTTGTGCCAGAATTTTCGTCCATTTTCCAATAACCAACTAGCCCGTCAGATAAAGTATTATTGTTTTTATTACTGCCAAGATTAACAGAAGAACCTTTAAATAAACCACGGGAATTGTAATCTAATTTAATTTGAGAGGCAGTGCGGGCGTAGGGATAGATTTTGACATCATCGATAATGCCATTAAATTTATAATAAGGTGAGTTATTGTTTTCATGCCCAATATTGACACCATTGGTTGGCCACCGAGTGGTTCCGAGCCAAGTAGAACCGACTGATAATTTTTGAACACTATCAATATACATATTTCTATTGGTACCATCGTAGGTAAGACAGAGGTGGTGAAATTTATTATCGTGAAGATTAACTGATGTTACTGTTTTTCCTACAATATTTACCCCGTCGTCCATATAAGTTACAAATTGACCTGAACCATTAAGGTACATACTTAAGCCGTAGGTTAAACTTAAAATTCCATTAATAGACATACCCGTACCAAGTCCTGGTGTTTTTATCCAAGCACAGGTTGAAAATGTTTGTAAAGGAAAATAATTAGCACCAGTGCCAGCACTTATGTAATCATCTACTCCATCAAATTTTAAACATTTTCCAGATACACATTGATCTTCGGAGACCCAAGAGGTTCCGTTTTGAAGAGTGCCAACGTGACTATTTGATGTTGAATCATAAGCAGTAGTGCCGCTGCCTTCATCAAATTTCCAATAAGCAATTGGTCCACCACCGGTTTCTTCGGATAATGGTGAACCAGCAGATCCAGATAAAAATCTAACTACAACAATACCATTAGCACCACTTCTTGCAACTGCTGCAGCATAGGCACCATCACCGCCTTTACCGGTATTTGCAGGACTGGTAGCGGAACATCCACCACCACCACAACCGCCAGTAGCATAAGTAACACCAATTCCGGTTGTAGAGTAAGAACTACCTAAACCTCCATCACCGCCGATATGACTTGGTTTATTATTTCCACCAACACCACCAGCACCACCACCACCAGCTCCAGCGGCTGACGTTAAATCAGTAGTTGACCCACCCGAATTTCCAATTCCAATAACACCGCTTCCACCATAACGAACAGTAGCATAACCATTGTAACCGCCACCGCCACCAGAGCCGCCATTATTACCATTAGTTCCAGTTCTAGCACCTCCGCCTCCACCAATGGTTGTAATGGTGTCAAAAACAGAATTACTCCCATTAGCTCCAGATTGATTTGATCCTGTACCACCATTAGTTCCACCGACACCAACGGTGACATTAATAATTTGCCCTTGATTTAGGGCATAAGATGAATTATATGTTAAGCCACCAGCTCCGCCACCGCCACCGCCACCGCTAGATGTTTGAGAAGATCCACCGCCACCGCCACCGGCGACAACTAAAACTTCAGCAGTGGTATTGTTTGCATTTGTAAGTGTTCCATTGCCTAGAAATGTATGGATTCGATAACCATTTATTGATGTCATCGTACCACCAATTGTCATATTTGATGTACTACTGACACTGGTGGCTGAGGAATTGCCATAATACATATATATAGTAGTGCCTGAAATGGGAAGTGAAGGAATAATTCCCCAAACATCGGCACTATTATTGGTATTATCTTCAATCCAATATTTTAATAAATTACCGTTAATATCAGTAAATCTTAAATCATCTAAATCAGATTGAAGTTTTCCAGCACTAACTAAAGCACTTAAATCATAATTATTAAGAATTTTAATTTGAGTATTAGTTTGAGCAACACTAGAGTTACCAATAGATATGGCTTTTCGATAATTCCAACCATCATTCCACCAAGCGGCAGAAACTTTATTTTTTGGCAAGATAAATTTAACTAAAACAACAATGCTAATTAAAAGAAGAAAGAAAATAATTAATAGAGATTTGTAAGAAAGTTTAGACACTAAGTTATTTTACTATTTTTAGTAGAAAGACACTTTAACTTGTTGAGGGATGGTTTTATTTTCAACTTGGGCGGAAACATCAAATTGGCCAGCAATGGTTGAAGTTAAATCAAAAACGGCTTTACCAGTTTCATCAGTCTGATTTTGAATATCGGTGACATTAATTTTAGAGGAAGCAGAAAGGCTGACAGTTTTATTGGCAATTCCCATGCCTCGACCATCGAGAACAAAAATAGTCAGACGCATTTTTTCTTTGCCATCAGATTTGGCCTGAAGAGGAGAAACAAAAAGATAAGAATTTTCCAGAGCAACAGTTGAAGAAGATGTGTTAGCGGCTTTTTTGACAAAAATAGTGGTTCTGAAAACTAAATAGAGAGAAGCAAATAAGGCCAGGGATAAAAAAATAATAATAAGTAAATATTTATTTTTCACTAATTAAGTTTAACATAGCCATCCCTTTTCAAGGGAGGGTGCCCGAAGGGTGGGTGGGTTTTAATTTGGAATTTTGGAACGGCGGGATAAAGTGTCGGGATAAATGTCAGGGGAATATTGAGTACGAATGGCGGGATAAGAATTGCGGAGAGCGGGAAGAAAACGGATTTGAGAAATACGGGTAAAAGTTTGGGAATTGAAAAAAAGAAGCAGGAAAAAGAGAATGAGAGAAAAAATAAAAATGGGAAGAAGAATCACAAGATAAGCGTGCTGCTGAAGAAAAATCCAAAAAAAGGAAGGCATAGTATAGAGAAGAGTATTGGATTTAGGAGAAAAATTGTTGTTATATTTAACTGAAGTATAAAGACGATAATCACTAGCATAAGCAGTAGGGAGATTAATGCTGTAATTGCCATTTTTATCAGTGATGGTTTCAACTTTAGGTAAAGAATAAGCCTCGACACTTTTAGGAAAAGAAGAGGCTGAATCATCAACTTTATAAAAATAAACAGTGACAGTAGAATTAGGAACACTTTGACCGGAAGAGGTGACAGTAGAATTAGGATTAATGGAACTTTCAGACAGAGCAACAGTGGGAGGAAGGATAATCGGGCCAATGTTGGTATGATAATTGGTTTCCGGCGGATGAGGAACACAAACTAAGGACGAAGAAAGACCAACATCATCAGCCGACTGAAGACAAAGCTCAGAAGAATTTTTAGGTAAAACTAATTTATTAAATTCAAAATAACCACTGGCATCACTGTAGTCGAGAGAATAAATATCAACACCAGTTAATTCAACTTTAGCATTGGGTGAGGTGTAGCCAAAAATGGTGATTTCATTTTCACCGATAGCAGCAGAAACAGAAACAGAGTCGGAATCGGATATTTCAAAAGCTCGCGTCTGAAAAGGGCAAATTAAAAAAAATAGTAAAAGAAAAAACCACATTCTATCGGTCCTTATATTTTTTCTTTAAAGCTTCTAACTCTTTTTCAAGCTCGTCAACTTTTTCTTCAGTCTGTTTTTTGCCGGTATTTTTCTTACTAAGCAAAACAATAGCGGTGATAATAATAGCCAGGGCAACACCAACTAAGATAATGAATCTCCAAGGAATGACCCAAAAAATAATGGCAGCGGAAACAACTCCGCCGGCAGTGCCATAAGCGGAATCGAGTTCAGCTTTGTAACGGCCAAAGAGCCATTTTTTATTAAGTTGATTTTCAAAGGCTCTAGTTTTTCCAGGAAAAATATTGACACCATCTTTATTGAATTGGACATAAGATTTCATGCCAATCATGTTAGTAACAGTAATTTTACCGGCTGGTTTGATATGAATATCAGAAAGATTTTGAATGGTAGTGGAAAAATCAACCGGTCCAAATTCTAAAAATTTTGGAGCAGAAAAATTTTTAATGACAGCGTTTTGAGTAATGTCACCAGGAATAGTGATATAGACAAGAGTGCCGACTTTAGTCTGGACAGCGGCACCAGTAGAACTGGTGATGGAAACTTGATCGCTAGGGCTATGGATAACCATGGCATAATGACCGCCGGGAAGAGCATTAGCTGGAGGGGTAACAATAAGAGACAGCGCTTTAGTTTCACCGCCTTTTAATTTAAATGAAGAAGGAGAAATCTGAATCCAATTGCTGGCAGCCCAACGATTATCTGA
>Ga0209340_1001875_pt1 | contig 13445 bp, 8 predicted proteins | sample EPASupsiteSAE323_FD_187266 | JGI IMG/M metagenome (GOLD analysis project Ga0209340, IMG submission 187266) | Bioremediated contaminated groundwater from EPA Superfund site, New Mexico - Sample SAE3-23 (SPAdes) (version 2) | ecosystem: Environmental > Aquatic > Deep subsurface > Groundwater >... | reverse complement strand
GATAACTTGAAACATAGCGATTTTTTAACGAATCAAGATCGCTTGCCTGTGCGTTTGAAAAAAAAGTTGCTGTAAGTAAAACGGTAAAAAAAAGTAATGATGATATAATTATGTATTTCTTCATAATAAAGTGATGCTCCTTTTTTTAAAAAAAATGGCAGTTTCCGACAAATTGCCCGCCTCGGTGATGTGAGGTATTTATGTATCAATATGAGAATATATGGCATTAACTAATAAAATTCTAAATACCTAATACATTGTACAAAATAAATGCGCTTACGTCAATATCGCGACGAATATTTTACATTTTTTTACAAATTTCTAAGTATTTTTAATTATGAAAATATTTGACATCTTCACAAAAAAAAAGTATAATTACAACACACGAAATGCGTGAGCGCATTCCAACAGGAGTGGTGGATTGCGGCAAAAAAATAAAAGAGGTAGGAGAGTATGAAAAAAATTACCATTATCGTATTGGTTGCTTTTATTGCATTATTCGCTACGAATGCATTCGCCGGCGGCACCGATGTTTTAAAATTTGCAAAATTCAACGCGCTTAATTCAAATAAATACAGCGCGACGTTTGATGAAACCGGAAAGATCAGAACTATTTCGGCTAACGCATCGGATGTATACTCGAAGAAATCGGTTAAAAGGTCAAACGAAGATATCGTTAATGCAGCTATAAAATTCCTCGAAAAAAATTCCGAATTAATAGGCGGCATTGAAGCTAAAAACTTGCGCGTAGAAAATGTTTCGGCAAGTGAAAACATCACGCACATACTTTTCGCCCACTATTTTAAAAATAAAAAAGTCCTCGATTCGGAAATTTCGGTTCATATGAACAACGGCCTGGAAGTCGTAATGGTTAATAATAGCCTTCTTCCAGTTAGCCAGACGAGCGTTTTAGAAAACGTTATATCCGACAAACAGGCTTTTGAAATAGCTAAAAAACACTTCAACGTTTTAAAATTAAGAAATAAAGTTAGAACCGCTGAAGTAGTATACAACAAAGACAAAGTCGCTTACGATGCTATTGTAGTTGAAATTCCTTCCCTCGAACCGCTCGGCGATTTCATCACCGTTGTAAACGCGGGTAACGGATCTGTAGTCGAAAGCTACGATATCATGATGCATGCAGACACTCTCGGTTCAATATACATGTATAACCCGCTTAAGGGCGATGTTGTAAAAGAGCCGCTTCTTAATCTTACAAGCAACGGAAAAGGCCTCATCGGCAAATGGGCGAAAATAGTCAACGAAGATACGGTTTCGGCCGTTCTCGACGCTTCAGGTAATTTTGTCTTCGAACCGAACGACACTCATTTCGATGAAGTCAATGCATACTATCATACAAATAAAGTCCACGATTTCTTTTCTCAGTATGGTTTTACCGGTCTTGACCGTTCCATGAAAGTGACCGTCCATTATGGAACCGCTTATGACAACGCTTATTTTTCGCCGATGGAAGGCGCTATCGCTCTTGGCGACGGCAGCAGATTGAACGATCTTGCAAAAGAAGAAAGCGTAATTTATCACGAATACACCCATGCGGTTACCAACGCAATGGTTTCGATGCCTTACTCCGCCGAATCCGGCGCCATCAACGAAGCTTTCTCCGATTACTTCGCATGCACCATGACCGAAGATCCAGTCGTCGGTGAATGGGCTATGGCTAAAATGAACAAGCCTTTCATTCGTAACATGGACAATAAAACCCACTATCCCGAAGATATTCAGCACGAAGTCCACTACGACAGCAATATCTATGGCGGCGCATTGTGGGATTTAAGAAAAGCTCTTGGCGCGAATATTACCGATAAAATAACGCATTTTTCGAGAAACTATTTAAAGGGTATCAAGAACCAGAAATTCACGGATGGCGTAAATGCTCTTATCGCTGCCGATAAAGAACTTTTAAGAGGCCTGGACGTCGATACGATAAAGAAAGTTTTCGAAGCTCGCGGAATAAAAATTAAATCAACCGAAATAAATAATAACGCTCTTAAATTCGACGCTTTAAATGGCGATAAAGACGCTAAACAGATGCTTGAAGATATAGAAAACGGAAATATCAAATAACCAAAAGTAAAAAATCGTATTAAATAATACATATTTAAAAGGCGGCCTTCGATTTATTTCGAACGGTCGCCTTTACTTTTGGTTATCCGGTCTGTAGCGTTTATGTTTTGAGATATTGACGTTACATGCAATATTATAATATAATGTAGTTGAAATATTGAGGTTATCCTCAGCTATATTTAATTTTAAAGTACAGATGCAGAACAGGAGGATGCGATGTTCAAAAATATCAAAATAAAAACATCTATAATCATAATGATAATTTTTTCGCTTATTTTTACAATGATAATAGGTTATTATGGAATAGCCAATCTGAAGGCTTTTAATAACGAAACGTCTTTTACGACGGAAAAATTAATGCCAAGCATTGCGCTGATATTAAACGCGGACCGTGATATGTATCAGGTTCACACGGCCATGCAAAAATTTACGCAATTAAAACCCGATAGCGATGAATGGAAAGCGTGCATTAAAGATGTCGATGAAAATCTTCAGCAGGTAAGAGAGCGTGTCGAAGGCTACGCTAAAAATGCGACAATCGCAAAGCAGCGCGAACTCATAGATTCGCACGTTAAAGACCGCGAAGAGTGGGCTAAAAAAACTTACGATTATATCGAAAAATTAAAAACGGCGAAAGCCGAAGATAAAGAAACTCTGTCAAAAACGGTTGCCGATATAGAGAATTCATTCGGCAAAGCCAGAAGCGTATTGAACGAATTGACCGAGATAAGTGAAAAAATGGCTATGGATATAAATGAATCGATGAAAAAAACTTATGTTCAGACTAAAATAAACACGATTTTCATAATCGTGCTCAATGTATTGCTTATGCTAATATTGCTATATTTCGTCTCGAAGCATATTTCAATAATAATACACGATTTGATTGGTGAAACTTCTGTTTTGATGAAAGCCGCCAACGAAGAAAAATTTGAAATCAGAGGCGAGTGTGAAAAAATTAATTTTGAATTCAGGGAAATCGTTTCCGGAATAAATCGTGTGTTCGATAAAATGGCTGAAAAAATATTCTGGTATGAACAATTGCTCGATGCGATACCATTTCCTATATCGGTTACGGACAATCAAATGAACTGGACTTTTATAAATCAGCCGGTAGAAAAATTTTTGAGCATCAAACGAAGAGATGTCGTCGGAAAGCAGTGTAATAACTGGGGCGCCGGAATCTGTAAAACCGAAAATTGCGGAATCGAGAAATTGAGAAAAGGAATCGGACGCACAACATTTGCTCAACTGGGAATGAATTTTCAGGTTGACACTTCTTATATAAAAAACATTAAAGGCGAAACCATAGGTCATATCGAGACCGTACAGGATATAACGGCCGGGGTAAAATCGGCCGAATTCATGAATGCCGAAGTTAACAGGCTTGCAAAAAATTTGCATTTAATAAGCGAAGGCGACATGAATCTTGATTTAAACGTGGCTGATGGAGACAATTATACTATAAACGAGCGCGCCAATTTTATTAAGATAGCCGAAAGCGTTAAACAGGTCAAAGATTCTATCGAACTTATGCTGGCCGACGCGAATAAACTCTCGGAAGCCGCGGCCGTTGGAAATCTTATGTTAAGATCTGACGCTTCGGTTCATAAGGGTAGCTTTAAAATGATTATAACCGGAATGAATAACACGGTTGAAGCTATCGTCAGGGCTGTTACGGAAGTGATGGGCTGCCTCGGCTCGATGGCAAACGGAAATCTCGATGTAGAAATGAAAGGCGAATATGGCGGAGATTTGCTTGAACTGAAATCGGCCGTGAACAAAACATTAAAATCAATCAACGAAATATTAAACCATGTAAATATATCGGCTGAACAGGTTAATACGGGCGCGCAGCAGGTATCCGACGCTAGCCAGTCGCTTTCTCAATCGGCCGCCGAGCAGGCCAGCTCGCTCGAAGAAATAAGCGCGACGATGCACGAGATCAGTTCGCAATCGAGGAGCAATGCGGAAAGCGCAGTTTCGGCAAGCAATCTGGCGCGTCAGGCGCGTTCGGGCGTTGAGCGCGGAAATTTAAAAATGAAGCAAATGCAGGTTTCAATGAGTGAAATAAACGAATCGGCGGCTAATATTTCTAAAATAATAAAAGCGATAGATGAAATCGCTTTTCAAACCAATCTTTTAGCGTTGAACGCCGCCGTAGAAGCCGCTCGTGCCGGTAAGCACGGCAAGGGATTTACGGTAGTCGCCGAAGAAGTCAGAAATCTCGCGCAAAGAAGCGCCAAAGCCGCAAAGGAAACCGCCGAAATGATCGAGGGGTCGATTATAAAAACCGAAGATGGAACTAAAATAGCGAATGAAACCGCGCAGGCCCTTGAACTGATAGTGGCGGACATTACGAAAGTCACAGACTTGATCGGCGAAATTTCGGCGGCTTCTAAAGAACAGGACGGCGGCGTAAAACAAATAAGCCTTGGATTGGAGCAGGTCGATCATGTGACCCAGCAGAATACGGCCACTGCCGAAGAAGCCGCCGCGGCGAGCGAAGAGCTTTCAAGCCAGGCGCTGGAGTTGAAATCGATGCTTCTGAAATTCAAGCTTAAAAAATCAGAAAATGCTGTAAACGCCTATGTAGTGGAAAAAAACGATAGAGTCAAAAAGCAAAATTTAAAAATGTTGAAGCCGGGGGTTAAAAAATAATCAAAAACTATGTAATATAACTATTTGACGGTTCCGGAAGCATTATTTATCCGGAACCGTTTTTATATATAAATATTTTTAGATAATTAATTTTAAAGCCGATAATAAATTTATGAAAGTAAAAAATATGATTTACGCATTTATCGTCTTACAATTTTTAATTTTATTATCGGCGACGGGATGCAGCGAAGAACGCGATCCGTCGGTCAGCTTCTATTCGGATGAAAGCGCAGTGTCCGATACTATTAAAACGAATTTTCGATATCAAAGTTCGGATAATCCGAATTATAATTTAAAGACTTTATTCGAAGATCAGTGCATAAAATGTCACAGTCCCGAAGTAGAATCTAGTGTTCCGCTTACTACTTATCTTGAAATTTATACCCGCGGAGTTTTTATAAGAAGGTCAGTGCAGCCTGGCGGCACAATGCAAAAATATTCTAATTTTGAGTACGACAAGCTGATCGAATGGATAGAAGCGGGCATGCCGCAATGATCTTAAGCGCGCTTTGCGCCGCAGACTAATTGGCTATGTTGACTTTTTTAAATATCAAGTCGTATTCTCTTCTTGGCGTTAGTTTTATATTGAATTTTTCAAGACTGCCGTTTAAAAGCCTGAATTTTTTTAAAATAGCTTTTTCCTGTTCGCGTTTATTTTTTTCGGCCATTTCTATTTGAAGCGGTTTTAATTCGGCGAATTTACTCGAATAAGTGGCAAGCTCAGATTCCATTATGTCGTTTTTAACGTTTTTTATAAGTCCCGCCAGCTCAATGCGTCTTGCCGGAGATAAAAAATTAAAAAATCTGTACGATTTGAGTTTTTTATCGTCTTTAATTATTTTTTTTTCAATCTGCAATTTCAGATAATCGAACAGGTATGAAAAAGTTATCGTGCCTCCCGCCGTCTTGTCGAATTTGTCGAACTTAGCTATTATATCGCTTATATCGTGTAAAAGCAGCGCGTAGACGTAACCGGCTTTATAATCCGCGCCTTCTTTTTTGGCGATAAAAAACCTTGCGGCGGCCTTATCGTAAACCAGGATTTTCGACATCATGTCTTCATAGCATAACAAAGAAGAACCGGCCGAGTATATTAAGTAAACATTATATTCGTCGCAGCTTATATAGTGGTAAACTAAATAATGTTCGAAAGCGAGGTTTGAGTCCATTATGCTCAATGCTACCGGAAGCGACCTGTGCTTTATTTCCGCGCTTAAATAAAAATCCGCCGCATGCGAATAAGCCAGGTTCGCGAAAAGATCGAGATTGAAAAGTTTGAAAGGGCTTGCCAGATGGTCTGAAACAAGCTTAACCATGATCGGCGTCGCCAGATTATCCGCTTTGGCTAAATATTTCGAATAATTTTCAGAAGCGGACGGGCTGTTCGACGCCGATTCGTCGGAATATAACTGATATTTTTCATTTAGCAAATAAATAAGAGGCATTATCGTCGATGAAAAGTCATTTTTTCCAGCGTTAGCCGGCGAATGAAGCGGCGGGAAAAAAATGCTGCCATAGGCGCGGCGCATGCTTTTTATGTGAAGCGAATTCGCGATGGATTGAAAATCGGCTTCATAATCGGCTAATGCCGTTTGGGCGCTTAAAAAAAACACGCATAGTATGAATAAATTGATGGTTTTTTTTATTGTATTTATATTAAAATTCATGATTTTTTATTTATTGATTTCGATGAGGCCATGGTGCTGCGTGCCAAGATAAATTTTTGAAGGCGTCGTTTCTATGCAGGTGACTCTTACTGGTTTGCCGCGGGAAAGGCTGTTAGATATAGGATAATGCGTCAGCGTATCATTATATAATTTGAACAGGCCGTCGTCGGTTCCGATATATATGTCGAATTTATCGGCTTTTAAGCAAAGCACTACGTTAGTAGTAAGGCCTTTGCTTTTATTGTATGTTTTAAAATTTTTGCCGTCGTAAACGCACAGGCCCAGCGGCGTTCCAATGAATAATTTTCCCGAGGCCGAAGCCAGGCAATTGATTTTATCGGAAACGAGCTCGGAGGTTTTTGCGTTAAAGCCTATGAAACGTTCTCCCTGAAACAAATAAAGCCCGTTATCGTAAGAGCCGAACCACAGCTGATTTTTTACGCTGTCGTAAGCGATGGCTGATATATATTTCGCTTCGAGGCCCGACTTTGACGCATAAGATTTCCAGCGCCTTAATTTGGTGTCATATATTGTAACGCCTTCGCCCCAGGTGCCTATGTAAAGGAATGGATTGGCGAAGTAAAGGCATTGTATATAATTCGTCGGTAAATCGTTATATTTATCGCCCTGTTCGTAGTACGACCATTTCGATAACAATTTATTGTATCTTGAAATTCCCGAATCTCCGGCTACCCACACTTCCGAACTTGCGGGAAGGATGCAATTGATTTTATCGCCGGCCGGCGCGCTCTTAAAGATGCCGGCATCGGAGCCATAGGTTCTGAAGCGCTTGCCGTTATAATAGCACAGGCCTTTCGTCGTTCCGATAAATATGGCTTTTTCTTCTTCGGGATTGGCCGCGAGTGAAAGTATGTAATTCGAAGGCAGGGTTTGTTCCAGAAAAGAAAGATATTTATTTCGTTTTGAATGGGTATCGTAATCGATGGCGAAAGAATTCACGCTCGCGCACGATAAAACGGCAAGCCCCGCGCAAACGATGAATATGATTTTTTTTAGCTGCGCTATAAAATTATTGTTTTGTTCAGTCAAGCGTCAATCTCCCTTCGCTTTCATCAGATTCGTTTTTTGAAGTTTCGTCGAGCTCGGCGTGGCTGGTTTCGTAGGCGGTTTCACGTCCGAGGCTCATCATCACGTCTTTTCCGAAAACCTCTTCTAATATGACTTTTACAGTTTCACGATAAAGTTCGGTTTCGTTTAAATTGTCCTTTTCTTTGAACAAAAAAGCGTGGGCGTCTTCGGATTTTGATTTCGCTAGCGCGATAATGACCGTTTTACGGACCATCCAATCTTCGTTTTTATTTTGCGTTATTTCGCATAACGTTTGAACCGAGTTTATGTCCCCTATTTTTCCAAGGGCCTTTATGACGTTCATCTTTACGTCGTTATCGTGGTCTCCCACGGCTGATTGCAATATTTCGCCGACCTGTATTACACCTATTTCGCCTAACGCATAAGCGGCGGAGGCCCGCATCCATTTATCATCGTCGCCGATCATATCGCGCAGTATTTGCAGCGACCGGGCGCCGCCCAGTTTCCATAACGCCTTTGCCGCATTGGCTTTTACGCGGTTATTGGAATCGTTCAACGCGGCCTTTATGGTTTCGATGACCGTTTCGTCGCCCAGCTCTCCGAGCGATTCTACTGCGTTTGCGCGCACGCGCTTGTCTGAATCTTTTACGCATTCAGCCAGAAGCGGAAGGGTGAATTTAGCTTTGGAAAGCCCCAATATCCTTATGATAATAGCCTTTATGCGCTTATCTTCGCCGGCGAGTATGTGCGCTACGATTTCCTTGGCTTCTTCGGGCTTTTTACTGCCTTTCATCGCCATTACAAGATCGAGGCACATCTGCTGGTTTAAAAGGGTCAGCTGCTTTATGAGCTGCTCCATTTCTTCTTTGCGCGATACGCTTTTAATCATTTTTCTGATTTCATAACGGTCTTCGAGCGTATCTATTTTGAGGAATTCGCGCATCTTATCGGCGAGAACTGCGTTCCCTATTTCGTTGAACGCCCGTACGATCGAGAATTTTATATTTTCAGATTTTATGCTCATGACGTTTTTTAATGTGACTTCGACCTCGGAGCCTTTTAACGTCGAAAGAAAAGTCAGCGCCAGGGCTGCGGAAAGCCTGGCCGGCCATTCGATGAACTCTTCGGTGAAGAAATTTATTAACGGAAGCGCCGGAGTGAGGCCGAATCTTGTGAGCGCGTCGACGGCGTAATGGCGGACGCCGGATGAATTATCACGAAGGGCGTCTACAAGCGGTTTTATAGCCATCTGGTTGCATGAATAACCAAGCGTTCTGACTCCGGCCATTTTTACGTGTTCTTTATCGTTGTGTTTCGCCATGGCATCGGTTATGAGCTTTATATTAATTTGAACATTGTTCATGGCCAGAGCGCTGATGCGTTCCATCGCAAACAGCGCAACAAAATCAGATTTATCTAAAAGAAGCTGATATAAACCTCCGAGGGCCTCTTCGGTTGCGACTGAAAATAATGCGTCGGCAAGTTTTTTTTTGCGCGCCTGCGACTGGTCGTTGATGATTTTTAACATCGCTTCTTTATGCATTGTTTTTCCTCCGAATTTTACGCCGCGCGATCAAGCGACCGATTTTTATTAATTATACCTATTTGCGCCATAAAAATCAAACCTTATTGTTCGAATATGGCTTTTACGAAATCGGCCCCGTTGAATTCCTTTAAATCTTCTATCGCTTCGCCTATTCCGATAAGCTTGATAGGTATTTTCAGCTCGTCGGCGATAGATATGACGATTCCGCCTTTCGCGGTTCCGTCGAGCTTGGTGAGCGCCACGCCGGTAATTCCCATGGCGTTGTTAAACGTTTTCGCCTGCATCATGGCGTTTTGTCCGGTCGTTCCATCGAGTACCTGAAGCACTTCATGCGGAGCGCCTGGAATTTCGCGTTCTATCACGCGCTTTATCTTTTTGAGTTCTTCCATAAGATTATATTTTGTGTGGAGCCTGCCCGCGGTGTCTATTATAAGCACTTCGGTCCCTCTGGCTTTTCCGGCTTTTATCGCGTCGTACACTACGGCGGCGGGGTCTGAATTCGGCTGCGCTTTGACGATCGGAATCCCGACGCGGCGCGCCCATATTTCTGCCTGTTCGATAGCGCCTGCCCTGAAGGTGTCTCCGGCGACTATCATGGTTTTTTTACCGTCTTTTACGAGATTTGCGGCTATTTTTCCGATCGTCGTCGTTTTGCCGACCCCGTTGACTCCGACTACGAGCATTACCGACATCGGCCGGCAGTTGACATTAAGAGCCGAGTCTTTTTGGATGACGAGCGAAGTGATGATTTCTTGCAGCAATATAAGCAGCTCATCCATGTTTTTGATTTTTATGGTATCGAGCTTTTCCTGCATTATCCCGATTATTTTTTGGGTCGTTTTAACGCCGATATCGGCTTCTATCAATATTTCTTCAAGGCGCTCGAGCGTCTCTTCGTTTATGTTCATTCTATCGCCGAAGAGTTCGCCCAACTTTCGAACGAAACTATTTTTTGTTTTTGAAAGGCGTTCTTTCAAACGCGCGAACCATGATTTTTGAGAGCTCTTTTCCTGAAAACCTGGATCGCTGGTTCCCGCTTCCGAAGCTTCAACTATGACGGAAGTGTTCGAAAGCGATGTTTCGTTCGGCTTACTTTTACTTTCCGTCTCTTTTTCGCCGCCGGCTGGTTCCTCTGGAATGGCTGCCATTGCTTCGTTATCGAGTTCGCTGCCGCTGATTTCTATAATTTCATCCGCCGGCTGCTCTAAATTAACGCTTTTTTCATCTTCCGGCTTTAGCTCGGACCCTTGCGGCGGATTTTCTCCGGCTTTGCCATCGCCTTTAAAAAAGTCCACTATTTTTTTGAACACTTTTATTCATTCCTTCCGTATCCGAAGCGTTTCAGGATTTAAACTCCCATGTGACGCGGCGGGTTGATAAAATTAGAATACAGGGTTAAAATAATTATTTTTATATCCAGTAAAAGACTCATATTGTTGATGTAGGCAAGATCGTATCTGAGCTTATGTTCGAAATTTGAATCGTAGCGGCCGTGAACCTGGGCAAGCCCGGTTATTCCGGGTTTTACCAGAAACCGTTTCGAATAAACCGGCAGCATTTTGCAGAATCTTTCAACGAAATGAGGCCTTTCCGGCCTCGGGCCGACTATGCTCATTTCGCCTTTTAAGACGTTGAATAGCTGTGGGAATTCGTCTATGTGATACTTACGTAAAAATTTTCCGAGCTTCGTTACGCGATCGTCGGAAGTGCCGCTTGAAATTACGGGGCCGGTCTTCGCTTCGGCGTCGACTATCATCGTTCGGAACTTTATTATTTTAAATTCCTTGCCGAATTTGCCGGTGCGCAGTTGAGTGAAAATTACAGGGCCGCGTGAATCGAGTTTTATTAAAACGGGAACGAGCAGGAAAAAAGGCGACAATATAATGGTCCCTATTAGCGCTATGGTAAAATCGATAATAACTTTTAATTTTGCGTAAAATTTATCGTGCGCTCCGAAGTTTACTTCGAGCAGAGGAATGCCGGCGATTTGTTTTATGTCGACGCGCCCGATTACTATTTCGTACAGATTCGGCAATATCGCCACTTTGGCTCCCGCTTCGTCGCATTTAAAAATCAGCTCTATTAATTTTGAGAGGCTTATTTTTTCGGAACTGACTATTACAAGATCGACGTTATGGTTTTCGATGATTTTATCTATTTCGGAAAATCCGCCCAGGACATCGATGCCGTTTTCAGGGCTGTCGTCGAGGTATCCGACTATTTCGTGCATGTTGGTAGAGTATGTTTCAATGTCGTTTTTGATCAATACGCCTTCGCTGGACGTACCCAGTATGAGCGTTTTTTGCGGCTTCAATTCCCTCGTCAGGAAAGCCTTTTCAAATATGCGCCAGGCCGATAAAAAGACTATATTAAAGGCTATCGAAATCATTATTACCGTGCGCGGAAAGGCGAACGAGCGGGCGTAAAAGATAAATGCGACCATTATTACGGTCCCGATTATGACCGAGCGGGTTACTGCGTACAAAATGTCGATGAAAGTGTTTTTCCGGTCGAAATCATAGAGATTATTGAAATATATGGTGAGTACGCCTATTGTCGTGGTGATAAGCGATATGTCGATATATGCCTGGTAATTTACGCGCGGAACGAAGCCCAGATATCTTAAATAAAACGTCGCTACGACCGCCGCGTTTAAACATATCGAATCAAGCATGAAATAGATGAGTTTACGCCAGTTGAACAATTAAATCAGCCCCTTTTTATTTGTCAGGCTGATATAAAATTTTTCGGTTTCAGAAAGCATTCTTGCTTCGCTGAATTCTTCCGTTATGCGTTTTTTTAACGCCGCTCCGAGATCTTCGCGCTGCTTTGGCGAAAGCTCGAGCGTTTTTAAAAGGGCGTCGTAAAATGCTTTGCTGCCGCAAGAATTCGCCAAAATTCCGGTCAACCCGTCTTTGATGACGTCGGAAATTCCGCCGGCGTCGGTGCAAACGCAGGGCAGCGCGAAGCATCCGGCTTCAAGAAGCGAGTAGGGCAGGCCTTCTTTTATCGAGGAAAGGAAAAATATATCTAAAATTGAATATAACTCGTAAATGCTTGAAATTTCGCCGAGCAATATTACGCGCTTTTCAAGCCCGCATTCTTTTATCGTGCGTTCGATTTTTTTCTTTTCGTATCCTTCTCCGGCTATTACCATTACAGTGTTTTTAAATTTTTCGGCCGTCATGGAAAAAGCCCTGATCGCGTCGGAGTAAGATTTTTCGTAAACCAGGCGCCCTACGCTTCCGATTACCAGCGCGTCGCTTGCTATGCCATATTTCGCGCGCAGTGAACTCTTTTTATAAGCATTGGCTTCGATGACTTTTTCTATTTCGCCGCAGTCGATTCCGTTATGAATCAGCTTCATTTTTTCACGCGGGCTTACGTGGTATTGCAGGGCTTTGAGATAATCGGCCCGCGAAACGGTTATTATGCCGTCGCCGAAAATGGAGCCGATCTTTTCCGCCAGAACGCATAAGTATTTTTTAAAAAAATTCATTTTATCGTGAAAGACGAAACCGTGGGCGGTAAATATTTTTACCGGCACGCCGGCGAAATAGGCGGCGAGACGTCCGAGTATTCCTGCTTTTGTCGAGTGGCAGTGTATTATGTGAAAACTGTTTTCGACTATGAGTTTAGAAATGTCGTAAAAAGTGATCATGTCGTATAACGGATTAACGGCTTTTTGAAGTTTGCCTAAAACGACGGGCATTATTCCGATTTTTTTCAATTGTGAATTCATCGGTTCGCCGTCTGAAGTGGCTACCCTTACCTGGTGGCCTTTTTCCATGAAGTATTTCACGAGCGACATTACGTGTTTCTGGGCGCCGCCGACATCCGAGGATGTTATAAAAAACAGGATATTAAGCTTTACTTTGAATTCGTCGCCGCTGAAAAATTTATAAGCTATTTCGGGAGCGCATTGTACCATGAAATTTTTATATATGGCCTCGGTTTTCGATATGAGGTTGGGGCATGAAAATTTTTCCTTGAGCCGTTCCATGGCGTTATGCGCAATTGTTTTCGCGAAATTCCGGTTTTCGATCATATGGCGGGTTTTTTCGGATATGCCTTCGATGTCTTTCGGCTTGCAGAGAACGCCGTTATGGTTGTCTTCTATTATTTCAGATACGCCGCCGACGTCGGTTGCGACGACGGGGACATTGCAGGCTTGCGCTTCGAGTATGGCGTTAGGGATGCCTTCGTATACCGAAGTTAATAAGAAAATATCGCAGGCATGAAGTATGTCTTTGATGTCGCGCCTTTCGCCTAAAAATATTACGTTTTTATCAAGGCCGAGTTTCTGTGAGCGTTCCTTTAATTCGTCGAGCAGGTCGCCGCCGCCCACTATCAGGAATTTAAGCTTGTTTTCGTCTATTTTTTTCACGGCGGCGTTTTTATAGCAGTTCAGGATGTGCCGCGCGGTTTTCAGCAAA
>Ga0209340_1001873_pt1 | contig 13448 bp, 14 predicted proteins | sample EPASupsiteSAE323_FD_187266 | JGI IMG/M metagenome (GOLD analysis project Ga0209340, IMG submission 187266) | Bioremediated contaminated groundwater from EPA Superfund site, New Mexico - Sample SAE3-23 (SPAdes) (version 2) | ecosystem: Environmental > Aquatic > Deep subsurface > Groundwater >... | reverse complement strand
AATTCTCTTCTTCATATGATCGTCATCCTTTCCGCTTGAAATTATAAAAACCTTTTATCAGTTAAGGGACGGAAACAAATCCGCGGTGCCACCCTTATTGACAAAAGGTCAGCTTGCCAGGAATAAAATATTCCCTTTCCTGTAACGGGGAATACCGTAAGTGTACTAAAAACAGCACTGAAACTCCGGAACCCATTCAACAGTTCAGAAGCGCCGGGTTCCGGCCATCTCCGGTTCTCTACGGCTCCGAGGCTGTTTACTAAACTCGTTCATAGCCGATAAATATACTGTTTAAAGTCTAGCATATTATAAAATAACATCAACAAATATAAATATCAAGTATTGCTGTCTGGTTATAATTAACATATATATAAATTAAAGTGGCTTTTTGAATTGCAAATCGAAATATTCTGTAATAAGATAAGTGTATGTATTTTTAAAATATTTAAAATACATAATCATAATATATCTGCACCATAGAACTGTTCAATGGTTGGTCATGCAAGCCCCGGAGGAAATCAAATTAATGAAGATCCCGGTTTTTAAAAAACTAAATAAAAGGAGGCCAGAAATTGTTGGATTTGAACAGCTATTTAGGTTTTAGTTTTCGGGTGGTCATGAAGAAAATTGATCGCACTTTAAGTCAGCAGTTGGATCCATATGGAGTAAGCATACCACAATCATTTATTCTTTATAGTCTGTTGGAGGAAGATGGGGCGACATTAAAAGAAATAGGCAACAAGACGTTGATTGACAGCTCTTCGATGACCGTACTCGTTGATAAATTGGAAAAAGATGAACTTGTGGTCAGAAAACTTGATTCCCAGGACCGCCGCGCAATAAGAGTATTTATTACTGAAAAGGGACGTGATATTGCCGAAAAGGTTAGCAAGATTGGAATTAACTTCAATTCGCATTTATATGATCTGCTGGGAGAAGGTAATCAAAAAGAATTCACCCACGGGATAAAAAATATAATAAATGGTCTGGAAAGCTGAAGATAATTATCAGTACGGCAGTGCCTTTAGAGGCACTGCCTTTTTAGTGTAATGATCAATAAATGCTGCACAAAAAAATGAAATCAAATACTATGAGTACATAACAATCAAAATTGATTTATCAGCAATATTGACAAGATAATTCAATATCGATAAAATTCTACATGTGTGTTCATAGTTGAATAAAGGGGGTTTGGGAACAAACCGAAAAACTTAAAATGGGGGCGATATTATTGCAAGGTTTGGGGCGTCATGTTCTGGCTGAATTTTATGGATGTCGGTTCGAAATGCTCAATGACATCAATAAAGTCCAGGACATCATGGTCAATGCGGCTTTGGAAGCTGGCGCTGAAGTTAGGGAAGTAGTTTTTCACAAATTCAGTCCACAAGGTGTAAGCGGAGTAGTTGTAATCTCTGAGTCCCATTTGGCAATTCATACCTGGCCGGAGTTAGGTTACGCTGCAGTTGATGTGTTCACTTGCGGAGAGAAGGTAAATCCCTGGGACGCTTGTAATTACATGGCGGAAAAATTCGGAACCAAAGATGTTCAGGCTTCTGAAATTAAAAGGGGATATGTACCTGAGCAGGAAGAACGCTTGGTGGTAAATATTTAGGAGGGATACTATTTTAGTAGACCGAAGTAGCGAAAAAATTCATAAACACGATTGACAAGGACCTTGCTTGGTGAGAACAAGTAAGGCCTTGTTTTTATATAAAGGAAATTGATTATCCATTCCGGTAAAAAATTTATAGGCAGAACTTCTTATATCTTGTAGAATGATAGACGAGAGGTTTAGGAATGATAATAGATATCATATGAGAGGAAGCAATTTGATGAACTTTGCTTTTACCAGGTTTTTGGTAGAGGAAATTAAGGAAGTCGACGCAATGTGCCAGGAAAGCCTGCGGATATGGTGGGATGATCTGGCTGCACTGCGGGAATGCCTGCAGAATGACAGAAGTTTTCAATTGATGCCGGCAGTGGTCGTGCTGGCATATAAATATCTGGATTCAGATCATAAATTGACGGTTGACATGGCAGGCCTTTTTAAAACGTTGTATTTTGCCAATCTGATCCATAATCAGGTTATGGATGAAGAGGAAGGCCAGGTTAATGATCAAAGACTGCAATTTACGATTTTGATTGGGGATTACATTTTTGGCCGGGTACTTAAACTTTTACTGAAAATTGATGCTGTTCAGATTTTGGACAACCTGGCATTAATGATGTGCAGAATTAATGAGGGCCTGGTCATGCAATACAAGTTAGGTGCAGAACAGTTGGATGTAATAAAAAGTGGCAATGCTGCAATTTATGAAACCGCTTTTTTGACTGCGGCCAGATTGAAAATGCTTGATCAGGAAGCAATAGAATTATATGGGCGTTTGGGTTTTAATATTGGCGTGGCGATTGAATTGCTGATTGCCGAAAATACTGATCAGGCATTACCTTATATTGAAAAAAGCTCTGAATTGTTGGTTCAATTCAAGCGTATGAATGGATTTCAGGACAGCTGTCTGCAGGATTTACTGCAGGATTTGTTTAATGAAAGCAAGGATTTGAATATGCCGGCAGCCAGATGTCAATAGATTAATCTGACTTTAGGAGGAGCACAATGGCCTATAAAGATTTGCACGAATTTATTTCTTTATTGGAAACCCGAGGAGAATTGGTGAGAATCAAGACACTGGTTGACCCCGAGCTTGAAATTACTGAGATAACCGACCGGGTCAGTAAAGCCTTCGGCCCGGCTTTATTATTTGAAAATGTCAAAGGATCTGATTTACCGGTACTAATCAACGCCTATGGAACGACGCAGCGCATGGCAATGAGTTTGCAGGTTGAACAATTGGATGATATCGGTGAGGAGATCAGCAAACTGCTGCAAATCGCCGAAAATGTACCGACCACTTTGCTGGGCAAAGTAAAGCTGTTGCCGCAGTTGGCAGAATTGTCTTCCTTTTTCCCGCGCATGGTCAAAAGCGGTTCCTGTCAGGAAGTGGTTTCCATGGAACCCGATCTTGATAAATTGCCGATCTTAAAATGCTGGCCGCAAGATGCAGGCCGATTTATTACTTTGCCCCAGGTTTATACCCGCAATCCTCGTACGGGCAAGCGCAATCTGGGTATGTACCGCCTGCAGGTATATGATAAAAATACGACCGGTATGCACTGGCATATGCATCATGATGGAGCAGCCAATTACAGAGCTTCAAAAGATATGGGCCGGGATATAATCGAAGTAGCCGTTGCCTTAGGCGGAGATCCGGCCATTGCATATGCGGCTACCGCTCCGTTGCCGCCTGATATTGACGAATTGATCTTTGCGGGCTTTTTACGCAAAAAACCAGTTGATCTGGTGCGCTGCCGGACGATTGACATGGAAGTGCCGGCGGATGCTGAGATCGTTCTGGAAGGTTACGTTGATTTGGCTGAAAGTCGGCGGGAGGGGCCGTTCGGTGATCATACCGGATATTATTCCCTGCCCGGCGATTATCCGGTTTTTCATATTAAATGTATCACCCGACGCAAGGATGCTGTTTATCCTACAACGATTGTCGGTCAGCCACCGCAGGAGGACTGTTATCTGGCTCTGGCGACTGAAAGGATATTTCTGCCGCTGCTGAAGTTCCAACTGCCGGAGATCGTTGATATGCATTTACCCATGGAAGGTGTCTTCCATAATTGCGTATTGGTTTCGATTAAAAAATCTTTCCCCGGTCATGCCCGCAAGGTAATGAATTCCCTCTGGGGAATGGGACAGATGATGTTTGCCAAATATATCGTTGTCGTTGATGAAAGTGTCAATGTGCAGAATGTCTCGGAAGTTATGTGGAAAGTATTTAATAATGCAGATCCCCGCCGCGATACCATGATCGTCGAAGGGCCACTGGATGTGCTGGATCATTCTGCCCCGCTGCCGCTATATGGTTCCAAAATGGGTATTGACGCCACCCGCAAGTGGCCGGAGGAAGGTCATACGCGGGAATGGCCGGAAGATATCGTTATGAGTCCGGACATAAAAGCGCTGGTGACTAAAAAGTGGAGTGAATACGGAATTGGATAAACTGAGCAAGTTTCTCACCATGGTTGATATCGAACACAGCTTGTTCGGCTTGCCGTTTGCATATTTGGGGGCTTTTTTGGCGCTGATGGGGACTCCGAGCCTGGCTCAGTTCGGCTGGATCACACTGGCCATGGTCAGTGCACGCTCAGCTGCACTCTGCCTCAATCGTCTGATCGACCGCGAAATAGACCGCCGCAATCCGCGTACGACTGATTGGATAATGGCTTCCGGACAGCTTTCGGTCAAATGGGTGTGGGTGCTGGTTTTTGTTTTTTTTGGATTGTTGTTTTACGCCGCGGCCAATCTTAACCCGCTGTGCTTTAAACTGGCTCCTCTGGCGGTTTTTGTGCTGTGGATATATTCATACACCAAACGCTTTACCTGGTGGTGCCATCTTATAATGGGATTGGCTATTGGTATCGGACCGGTTGGAGGATGGTTTGCCATCAGCGGGACTTTTGACTGGCAGCCTTTTGTGCTGGGGCTGGCAGTTGCTTTTTGGACAGCAGGTTTTGATACCATGTATGCATGTCAGGATATTGCCTTCGACCGGACCAACAATCTGTTTTCGATTCCGGCCCGTTTCGGTGAAAATGGAGCACTTGCTTTTTCTGCCGCATTTCATTTACTGACGGTAGTATGCCTGTTTTTGACGGGCGTTATCTTAAGCCTGGGAATATGGTACTATGTGGGGACAGCTTTCACCGCAATCATTTTGACGTATGAACACATCATTGTAAGGCCCGGGCAATTGCAACGGGTGAATTTTGCATCATTCAAGATCAACCACTATGTGGGTCTGATTATTTTTATTATGGCAGTTATTGACATTCTGAATTGATTATAACGGGAGGAAACCGGATGCCAAGATATATTGTGGCTGTTACCGGCGCCAGCGGTGTCATATATGGTGTGAGACTGACTGAAGAATTACTGGATCGGGGTTATGAAGTCCATTTGATCGTCAGCCAACCGGGCTGTTTGGTACTGAAACACGAAATGGGCTGGGAAATAGGAGAACGTCCGGAAGAAAGTCTGCGCCAATATTTCCCTCAGACCGGCTTGTACTTGTATAATAATGCTGATATTGCAGCCCGTCTGGCCAGTGGTTCTTTTATGACCGAGGGAATGGTGATCGTGCCCTGTACCATGTCAACGTCTGCTGCAGTTGCCAATGGATTGTCCAATAATCTGATTGAGCGCGCCGCCGATGTCATGTTGAAGGAACGCCGTCCCCTTACGATCGTGCCCAGGGAAACACCCTTGAGCGTCGTTCATCTGCGCAACATGCTCTGCCTGGCTGAAATGGGTGCAGCCATCGTTCCAGCCATGCCCGGTTTCTATCATCAGCCCAAGAGCATTGATGAAATGGTGTCCTTTATGACCGGAAAAATATTGGATATGATGAAAATTTCCAATAATTCATTTCAACGTTATGAATAAACTGTTTATCCATTTACTTGGAATTTGTCAGGATAGACTTTATAATTAAAATTACTTTCTGTTTTAAGGGGAACACAATGGCCAATTTTGAATTGTTCAATTATATATCAGAAGAACTTGATCAGGTTGAAGAACAGTTATTATACAATATTCAAAGTGATCTGTCTGTTCTGGAACATGCTTCTGCCCATCTGGTGAAAGCGGGGGGGAAAAGACTTCGCCCGGCTTTTGCCCTGCTGTCCGCTAAATTATTTTCTGCCTCTGTGCAGGAGGTCATTCCACTGGCGACAGCTTTGGAGCTTATTCATATGGCTACCCTGGTACATGATGATGTAATTGACAATTCATCACTGCGGCGGGGCCAGGAAACCGTCAAAAGCGGCTGGGGCAACCGCATGTCCATCTATGCGGGGAACTTTGTTTTTGCCAAATCCCTTTTGCTGGTGGAAAGCTATCACCGCAGTGATATTGTGGATGTGCTTGCCGATACCAGCATGCGTATTTGTGAGGGCGAAATACAGCAGATGGTAAGCTGCTACGATACGCAGCAAGGCTTAAAGGATTACCTGCGCCGGATTGAAAGGAAGACTGCTCTGCTGATTGCAGTCAGCTGTCAATTGGGGGCTATGGCCATGAATGCTGATCCGAGAGAGATCACAGCTTTAAAACGCTATGGTTATTATCTTGGCATGGCTTTCCAGGTAACAGATGATATTCTCGATTTTACAGCATCGGAAGAAGTACTGGGCAAACCCGTGGGCAGTGATATCCGCCAGGGCGTTATAACCCTGCCTTCCATTTATGCAATTAAGTTTGATCAGCGCGGCCACGAATTGAAAACTCTGTTGTCCTCCCCGGAAAGCTGCCGGCAGCGGGCTGAAGAAATAATCGATATTATTGTTCAGTCCGATGGGATTGCCTATTCTTATCAGGTGACCAAAAAATATGCAGATTTGGCGATCAGGCAACTACAGCTTCTGCCTGATGTCCCGGTGCGCAAAGCATTGGCTGATTTAGCCTGCTTTATATCCGGCAGAGATTATTAAGGAGGCATGCAGGTTGTTTTTATCAGATTTAAGTCCTGATGACAAACAGACTATTATTGAACATCTGGAAGCACTGCGAAAGTCTTTGATAATTAGTGTACTGGCTATAATCATTGCAGCATTTGTCTGCTTTGCCTATAATGAACAAATTCTGGGTTTTATAATCACTCCATTGAAAAGCCTTAATGAAAAGCTGATTGTGACAGGTGTTACCGAAGCATTTTTTGTCAAACTGAAACTGGCTTTTTTTGCTGGGTTTAGCATAGCTTTTCCGGTCGTTGTTTTATCACTTTGGGGATTTATCAAACCAGCCCTCTATCCTAGTGAAAGAAAATATGTCTATATTTTATTTCCCGTAACTTTGTTATTGTTCTGCGGCGGAGTCATTTTCGCCTATTTTGGCATATTGCCGTTGGTATTAAATTTCTTTATCTATATAGCGGGTTCCAACCTGGATACGATGTTCAAGGTGGATCAGTATGTTTCGTTTGTGTTGGCTTTTACGATACCTTTTGGGCTGGTCTTCGAACTGCCGGTCATCGTGTTTTTCCTGGCTAAAATGGGGATGGTTACTTCCGAGGCGATGGCTAGGAACAGGAAATATGCTCTGCTGGTAATTTTTATCCTGGCTGCGGCTCTGACACCGGGCCCAGATCCGATATCGCAGATGATGATGGGTATACCGGTATACATTCTCTATGAAATAAGTGTCGTGGTGGCTCGCCTCGCTCGGCCCAACGAAGAAAGAAAGGCCAAAGGAGGTCGTTTCAAAAAGAGACCAGATGTGCAGGAAACTGATCGTGCCAAGAATGATACAGAGGGGACAAACGATTAAAAAAATTAATCAAGCGATGAAATAATATTATAGTGAGAATCCCCTTTTTTGGATCTAATGACCTGGTCCGGATTCTTTACAAAGTTCGCTAATGTTGTCATAATAACGAGAGAGACAAGTATAAACAAAGGTTCCTCCAGGCTGCATACGAATTATCATAAAGGGATAGTATTTGAGGAGGTTTTAATTTTGTTTGGATTGATTGGTAATTTTGGACCATGGGAACTTGTACTTATTCTGGCCATCGTCTTGATCGTAGTTGGTCCGGGTAAATTACCCAAAGTGGGCGAATCTATGGGAAAAGCTCTGCAGAGTTTCAGGAAAGCCAAGGACGAGGAGTTCGACGAATTGGAGGAAAAGGATAAAAAATAGGTCTGACACCAGACCTGTTTTTATTAAACAATGGAACATTTATATCCTATTTATTTGAATGTAACCGGTAAAAACTGCCTTATTATCGGGGGAGGTCCGGTTGCGGAACGCAAGGCCGCCAGTTTGCTTGAATATGGAGCTTATATAAAGGTAGTCAGTCCTTTGGCTGAGAAAAATATCACTGATTGGGCTGACCAAGACTTATTGAAGTGGTTTTCCAGAGAATTTGAAGCCAATGATCTGGATGACATTTTTATGGTCTTTATTGCCACTGACGATAACAGTTTGAACAAGGAAATTGCTGATTTGTGCAGGTGCAGGGGAATCCTGGTCAATGCGGTGGACGATCCTCCCAATTGCGATTTCTTTGTTCCTTCGGTATTGAGGCGGGATTCTTTGGCCATTGCCATTTCAACTGAAGGCCGGAGTCCGCTTTTTGCTGCCCGGCTGCGCCGCCGGCTGGAAAAGATAATAACCGAAGAATACGGACAGTTCGTAAATATATTGGGCCAAATAAGAGTTGAACTACAAAAATCTTCTTTGAATATAAATCAGCGCAGACAAATTCTGGAGCAGATCGTCGATTCCGATTTACTTGACTTGTTGCTGGACGGACGACACGAAGAGGCAGAGGAGCGGATAAATCAATGTATGTCCTCCTGGCGGGGTTAAGTCATAGCACTGCCCCGGTTGAGATAAGAGAAAAATGCGCTTTCTCCGAAAAACAGCTGGAAAGTGCTTACAAGCATTTAACTGAATACGAAGAAATTGAAGGCCTGGTCATATTATCGACCTGCAACCGTACCGAATTATATGCAACGACCCGGGATATTCCAACCGGACAAAAAGTACTGAAGGATTTTTTGATCGATTATTCCGGGCTGGCTGAAGAACAATACCAGGAGTATATGTATCAGCCTAATTGTTATGATGCCATTGCCCATCTTTTCCGGGTCAGTTCCGGTCTGGATTCGATGATACTGGGCGAGACACAAATCCTGGGGCAGGTCAAGGATGCTTATGAAGCAGCGAGGTACTATAATGCATCCGATTCGGTATTGAATGCTTTGTTTCAAAAAGCCATTTATGTAGGGAAAAAAGTCAGAACTGACACCAAAATAGACCAGCATCCCGTATCGGTTAGCTATGCGGCAGTCGATCTGGCTGAGCAGCGTTTGGGCAGCTTGCAGGATAAAACCGTATTGGTGGTTGGTGCAGGAGAAACCGGCAAACTGACCACCCGTTATCTGATTTCCAATGGGATACACTCGGTAATTGTATCCAACCGTTCCTATGAAAAAGCGATGGAAATGGCAGCTGTTTTTGAAGGACAGGCGATTCGTTTTGATCAGATTGCAGAAGAAATGAGCAATGCTGATATTGTAATAAGCTGTACTTCGGCTAATCACTGTGTAATCACGGAAGAAAACTGCGGGGATGCACTCAGATCCCGGCAGGGACATCCGATCATTTTTATTGATATTGCCGTACCCCGGGATGTGGACGCGGATCTGCAGAATATTGATGGGGTCATGATATATGATATTGATGATTTGCAGGATTTTGTAGATGCCAGTTATCAGGAGCGCCGCGAAGCAGCTGATGCAGCTGAAACAATAATTACTGAAGAGATGGAAGAATTTAACCAGTGGCTGGCAATGCTTTATGTTGTCCCGGTTATATCTGCCCTGAAAAATACCGGTGAAACGATCAAACAAACTGAGCTTAAGAGAGCTTTCAGCCGCATGGGGAAAATATCGGAGCGCGATCAGGTTATCATTCAAAATATGGCCGCATCGATAGTAAACCAGCTCCTGCGTTCCCCGGTACTTAAAATGAAAGAAATGGCAGTCAGCAACCAGGGCCACCTGTATGCAGAAGTGGTTAAAAAACTATTTGATCTGGAAGTTGATTGTGAGGAAGAGGGAAATAATGCAGGTTTTAAGATTGGGAACTCGGGGTAGTAAACTGGCCTTATGGCAGGCAGAATACGTTGCCCGTGAATTATCCAGTCGTCTCGCCGGAGTGGATATAAAGATAATAACCATCAAAACCAAAGGTGACAAAATATTGGATGTGCCCCTGGCTCAAATCGGAGACAAGGGTTTGTTTACGCGTGAAATTGAAAATGAACTGCTTGACGGCAAAATTGATTTGGCCGTGCACAGTATGAAAGATCTGCCTTCGCTTTTGGGTGAGGGTTTATGTTTAGGTGCTGTTATGCCCCGCGAAGATCCACATGACGTATTTATATCAACCCGCCACCAAAGTCTGGCCAGTTTACCTGCCGGAGCTACAATCGGAACTTCCAGTCTGCGTCGCGCGGCTCAACTAAAAAAACTACAGCCAGATTTAAGACTGGTAAATATGCGGGGCAATGTAGAAACCCGGATCAGAAAGATGGAAGAACAGGAACTGGACGGAATCATTCTGGCTTATGCCGGGGTCAAAAGACTGGGCTATGAGAATTTTATCAGCGAAATAATTGCTGAGGAAGACATCCTGCCTGCGGTTGGTCAGGGTGCCGTGGCGATTGAATTACGTGCAGATGATAAAGAAACTTCCCGACTTGTTAAAACTATAAATGACCATGACACCTGGCTTGAAACTACTGCCGAGCGTGCCTTTTTAGCCCGCCTCGAAGGAGGCTGTCAGGTACCGATTGCGTGCCTGGCCAGAAAAGAAGAAGGTCATTTGAAAATCAACGGTTTAATCGCCTCTCTTGATGGCAGCAAAATGTATAAAGCTTCAACGGAATGTGATTTTGATGATGCTGCCGACTGCGGACGGCAGTTGGCCGAGCAGTTGCTCTCAAGGGGAGCCGGTCAGATTCTGGATGAAATCAGATTACAGGGAGAATGATGATGGAGAAAAAGGGATTTGTATACCTGGTCGGCGCCGGTCCGGGTGATCCTGGGTTATTTACCATAAAAGGCAAAGAACTGCTGGAACGAGCTGAAGTGGTGGTATATGATCGCCTGGTGAGCCCGGATATAATCACCTGGGCAAATCCGCAGGCGGAATTGATATACGTTGGTAAAGAGTCCAGCCGCCATACCCTGAGTCAGGATGAAATCAATGCATTATTGGCAGAGAAAGCTGCCCAGGGAAAAATGGTGGTCAGATTGAAAGGCGGAGATCCTTTTGTATTTGGCCGGGGTGGAGAGGAAGCATTATATGTCAGAGAACGCGGATTTGATTTTGCGGTTGTGCCCGGTATCAGCTCTGCTATTGCGGTACCTGCCTATGCAGGCATTCCGGTAACGCATCGTGATGCAACGTCAAGTTTTGCAGTTATAACCGGACATGAAAAACCCGGTAAAGAAGTTAGCTCCATCAACTGGAAACTCATATCCACCGGGATTGGTACCCTGGTCTTTTTGATGGGAGTGGAAAACCTCGAGTATATTGTCAACAATCTTATGGAAAATGGCCGCAGCCCGGAAACCCCTGTGGCCTTGATCAGAAGAGGAACCATGTCTGACCAGGAAGTTGTCAGCGGCAGGCTGGATGATATTGTTGTCCGGGTGCATGAGGCTGGATTGAAACCACCTGCCATTATTGTAGTGGGGGAAACGGTAAATCTGCGTCGGGAACTGGGCTGGTGGGAAACAGGTTCTCTTTGGGGCAAGCGGATTGTGGTAACCAGATCCCGCCATCAGGCCAGTGTACTGGTCCAAAAAATAAGGGAACTGGGTGGTGAAGCGATCGAGTTCCCCACCATAGAAATCGCGCAAGAAGAGAATTTGGATAAGCTTTACCAGGCTTTTGAAAATATTGAATCATATGATTGGATCATATTCACAAGTGTCAACGCAGTAGATATATTTTTCCGGGAATTAAAAAACCAGGGTCATGATATCCGCAGCCTGGCAGGAATAAAAATAGGCGCTATTGGTCCGGCAACTTCAGCACGCCTGCAAAAATATGGATTGTTGATCGACCTGATGCCGGAAGAATACCTGGCGGAAGGAATAGTCAAAGAATTACAAACGATTGTTGCGCCCGGACAGAGAGTACTTTTGCCCCGGGCCAGAGGAGCGCGCGACATATTGCCGCTTCAGTTGGGTAATTTAGGGGCAAAGGTGGAAGAAATATTTTTATATCAGGCAGTTGTTCCGCACAGAATCAATCGTATGAACATTGCAGATTTGCTGGAACAATCAATTGACTATATTACCTTTACCAGTTCTTCGACAGTTGTCAATTTTGTCGATATAATAGGCAATCAGCAGGCTGAAATGCTCAGCAGCCGGATAAAAGTTGCCTGTATCGGGCCGATTACGGCTGAAAAAGCACGCGAAAAGGGTTTGAAAGTTGATATTATTGCCAGTGAATTTACCATAGATGGACTGCTGCAATCCATCCTGGCTGACATTGCCGAGGGGAATTGATTAACTGGATTGCAGGAGAGCTTTTCCGGTTGTTTGACTGATAAATATGAAACGATACGGAGGTGTTTATATGGCTTACCCGATACAAAGAATGAGAAGGCTGCGGGCCAATGAAACACTGCGCGCCATGGTGAGAGAAACACATCTGACGGTTAATGATTTGATTTATCCTATGTTCATTTTACCGGGCCGGGACAAGAAAAATCCGATTCAGTCCATGCCCGGGGTATTTCAATATTCGGCCGATAAACTGACAGATGAGATCAGAGAAATAGAATCTTTGGGAATCCCTTCTGTACTGTTGTTTGGACTGCCCGAACATAAAGATGAAATGGGCAGTGAAGCCAGTGACCCGAACGGGTCTGTCCAGCAAGCGGTAAAAAAAATCAAGGATTTATGTCCGCAGATAATAGTTATAACCGATGTATGCCTTTGTGAATATACCAGTCACGGCCACTGTGGGGTTTTAAAAGCTGATAAAACCGTCGATAATGACCGGACTCTTGATTTACTGGCCCGAGAAGCACTCTCACATGTTCAGGCCGGCTGCGATATGGTAGCGCCTTCGGACATGATGGACGGAAGGGTAGGATATATAAGAAATAGCCTGGATCAGAACGGGTACGAAAACATTCCGATCATGTCATATGCGGCCAAATTTGCTTCCGGTTTCTATGGACCTTTTCGGGATGCAGCCGATTGTGCTCCACAATTTGGCGATCGCCGCAGCTACCAGATGGATCCGGGCAATTTACTGGAAGCCATGCGTGAGGTTGAACTGGATATTCAGGAGGGTGCTGATATCGTCATGGTTAAGCCTGCTCTGGCTTATTTGGACGTTTTGAAAGAGGTTAAAACCAGATTTGGCATGCCTACTGCTGCCTACAACGTCAGCGGTGAGTACAGTTTGATCAAAGCTGCTGCCGCTCAGGGCTGGATCAATGAAGAAACTGTGACGATGGAAGTACTTACCGCCATTAAAAGGGCTGGTGCAGATTTAATCATTACTTATGCAGCCAAAGATGCCGCCCGGTTGCTATAAATTCCGGGAGACAGGGAGGGTTTAAATATGCTGGTTTCATGGAATACCACTAATCAGTGCAATATGTTTTGTGATCATTGTTACCGCGATGCCGGAGCAAAGCTTGATGATGAACTGACCACTGACGAAGCGAAAAAACTGATCGAGGAAATTAAAAGAGCCGGTTTTCAGATCATGATATTCAGCGGAGGAGAATCGTTGCTGCGTCCGGATATATACGAACTTGGCAGTTATGCCCGCCAGCAGGGAC
>Ga0209340_1001868_pt1 | contig 13473 bp, 23 predicted proteins | sample EPASupsiteSAE323_FD_187266 | JGI IMG/M metagenome (GOLD analysis project Ga0209340, IMG submission 187266) | Bioremediated contaminated groundwater from EPA Superfund site, New Mexico - Sample SAE3-23 (SPAdes) (version 2) | ecosystem: Environmental > Aquatic > Deep subsurface > Groundwater >... | reverse complement strand
ATTCAACGTTTGTAGGGCTTTTATTTTTCTCTAATTTTGACCATTTTCAGAATTGACTACTTTTTGACTACCATTATTTTGGTTATCATCATTTTTCTTCGATAAATAAGTGTTGATTTTTTGTATTTCATCATGATTTTCATGGTCTAAATGAGTATATATTTCCAGTGTCATTTGAATTGTTTCATGCCCCATTAGATACTGTGCTCTCTTCAAATCCACACCAGCATAATAAAGCATCGTACAATAAGTGTGCCTGAGCATGTGAGGTGTAATCCATTCAAAATCTTTGTCCAATAAACTTAACTCATCATATATTCTTTTCCACATCTTATCAAAGCCACTTTTACTCACATAGCTCCCATCCTTATTCGTAAATAAAAAAGGATTAATAATATCTATGCCCTGATCATTAACAGATTTTAAATTATCAAGATATGGATATAAGGATTTTTTCAGATCATCAGGGACTGGAACTACTCTTGCTCCGGCATCGGTCTTTGTATAATTTTTGAATACCCCAGTGTTATCTTCAAAAGTAACCTGGTTCTTAATACTAATTACATGATCCTTGGTATTAATATCTAATTTAGAAAGGCCAAGAGCTTCTCCACGTCTTAATCCAGCATATTGTAATAGATCCACAAATACCCGGAGCTTATCATCTAATTCTGCATACTTAATGATATCCTTCTCATAGGGCTTTAAAGCTCTTCTTTTTTCATGCTTGACAGTAGGTTTAATAAGCTTCTTGGAAATGTCTTTTACGATATAATCCTCGTCAACAGCATAGGCTATTAACTGTTTAATAATCATATAAATCTGTTCGGTTGTCCTGGTAAGTCCGGAAGCAGCTTTATCATTGAGCAATTTCTGCAAATGAATTGCTTTTAAGTTTTTAATATAGTAATCACCTATTTCAGATGTCACAATATGCTTATTTACAATTCTATCGTACATATCATTAGTGCTGTATGATTTATTACTTCGGTAGGTTTTAACCCAGAGCTGCGCTAGCTCTCTAACTGTTATATTGGCATTTTCTATAACAATACCCTTTTTAAATAATTCCATGAAGTCTGAACACTTTTCATCAGCTTCTTTTTGCGATTTTCCATAGAAGACTTTTTTCTTAGGCTTGCCATTGTCCTGGTATCCTAATTTAATGGACTTTTGAAACCTTCCATCTTCTCTTTTGTGCGCCTTTGGTGGCATATTATCAACTCCTATCTTTAATTGCTTTCAATGTAATGAGCTCATAACGGTATGAAACGCTATGTATTGTTTGGGCAACGCCTAAAACGATACCAAATATAAATAATAATTTTAAAAATATATTTACGTCAGAAATAATATTTAATATATATAAAATGAAATATGCTATGGATATTAGTATACCAATAACAGTCGATACAATGTCATCAGACGCAATAATAAAATATATTAACAGAGCAAACAAATAGTACAATGTAATAGCAATGACATATAAAACACCTGGTAGAAAATTAAATATAATACTAGAAAAAAGCCACATAACAATACATAAAGCAGTTACCATTGACGTTCTCATGAACGAGAACATTATATTCTTTATCATAAATACACCCCCTGGTTATTGTCAGTTATTGTAAATAATAAAGTTGACACAAACACACGTTCGCATTATAATGTAAAAAAGGAGATGAGGCAGCGTGGAGAGCTTACAACAAGAGTTACAAAATATCATCAAACAATTGAACGAAAAGGATATTCATTTGCTACTTAATTTTGCAAAGGGGATACAGTTAGGGAAGCGTTAAGCTTCCTTTTTTATTTATTATAAGTACTTCTAAACCAATTTTTTATAACTGAGCGCTGAGATTCATCCATCCTTATATATGAAAGTATCAATTCTCTATCAATCTCATCTAATTCTTTTGACTTCAAGCCTATGTTAAAGTAAAAATCATCTTCGTTATTTTCTTTGAACATTTTGCCATCGCCTGTTCTTAGCCAAACTTCGTTAATATTAAATTCCTTACAGACTATCATAATATTCCTATCAGTAACATTTCTAATACCTTTCTCAATAGCAGATAGTGCTGCTTGCCCAATACCCATTTTTTGTGCAAATTCTGATTGATTCATAGATAATTCATTCCTCAATAATTTAATTCTATCTTCAACTTTCACGATTTCACCACCTTTCTAATTTAATATATCACATAAAAAACAACTTAGCAATAATTACATTATAAAAGCATTGACAATTATACAATTAAGTTGTATTATAATATTACAGAGTTGTTATTCGACAAAGAAAGGAGCGATGTTATGACAAAAAGTGAAGAAAACGACATAAAAGACTTTTGTAACTTACTAAAGTCATGCACAAATGTAGAAAAAATAGTTTTAAAGGCATATATGGATGGAATGCGAGAGCAGAAAATAATCAGCGATATAGAAAAGCAAAGTGCATAAACAATTAAATTATCATACAAGATTTTTTAAGGAAGGAGGTAAATACGATGGAAGAAAAGCTATTAGAAGTTTTAGTCAGGATAGAAAAAGAGCTCCAGGACATTCGCAGTATCTTAGAGCCCAAGAAATTTGTACCTGAAGATAGTCGTGGAAAAATTTACTCAACTGAAAAGTGTTCTAATCCTTGACATGTGCTGATAACCAAGGCCAAGCATCTTTTTTCAACCATCCGGCATAGCCGTAAACTATTTTTGTGACAAACAAATTATCATTAGAGTCCATTATCTTCATAAGATTATCTTTTATTTGATCTGCAGAATAATTTGTATCAACGAACCAGGTTGACTCTAAATAGTGAGCCCAATCGCCTAGTGATTTTATAGCTTCATATAATGAAGCATAGTCTTGGCCTGTTTTATTCAAATCATAACTAATTAAGTACACGCTCATATTTTTCACCCCCTTTCAACAAAATCATATCACAAGGGGTAAAAAGATACAAGAAATTACAATATTTAAAACAATACTCGAAATAAGGAGGAAAAAACAATGATACAAAGAGCTGAGGTAATAGACTTTACCCAAAATCAAAACACAAATCAATTTACTGGTAAGGAACCATATGTGGATTTCAAGATTATGTGTGAGTATTTTAGCATTAAAATGTCCACAGGACGAGAATGGACACACAGTAAAGGATTTCCATGCATCAGAATTGGAACAGGACCTAAAGCACCATTCAGATACAAATTATCAGAAGTTGAAGAATGGGTTAAAAAAGCACTTAGATAATGAGTTCGTTGGGTATCAGGTAGAAACTTAAAAGTTTCTTAATGCAAGGTTCAATTCCTTGCTATCCAATCATCAATAGGTAGGGGGAAATACAAATGGCAGGATTACTATTTGATAAACCAAAGAAGAAAAAAGGTAATAAGTACAAACATATGTGTAACCATATTCCAACGATCAATGATACGTGTGAATTTGAAAATGAAAATGGTGAAGTTTGTGGCCTTCCTTATGCAGAAACCCATGAAGTTTGGTTTGGAAGTGCTCATGCCAGAACAATGTCTGCTCAATATGGAGCACAGGTCAAATTATGTGCATGTCATCATAGAGATCAAAAGATAGGAGTGCATCATAACAAGGTCTTTGATACTTCTTTAAAGGCTGCTCATCAAAAAAGAATTGAGGATGAAGGTATATCTAGATCAGAATTTATTGATATATTTCGCAAAAGTGAACTATAGCTGCCTGGGTGTTTATCATGAAGGTTCGAATCCTTCCCGGCTACTAACAAAATGGGCCTTTTGGCTCTTCCCTCATAACCTCTTATAAAATATGATATTACAGTTTTTAAGATGGCCCATTTTGTTTTTACTATCAATGGTTTCATAAATACTTAAGAACCAAATGGATATACATAAGTATATACATTAAGTATATACAGAGTATATACAAGCCTAAAAAGTATATACAAAAGTATATACAAAACAATAAAAAGCCTGTGGGAGGTAGAAAAATGGAGTATGCAATAACGGTTGATCCTGGAAAGGATACAACAAAATGTATTTCCAGAACGTTTGGAAAGACATACGACAATAGAACGAGTTTCACTACAAAATTCTATGATCTTAATAATGGGGATGTAGAGATTCAAGGTAATTCTAGCCATGTAATCTATGATGGACAAGAGATAATCATAGGCGAACAAGGTGAGATATTTGATACTACAACCTCAAAAACAACTATCTTGCATAAGATAGCTATTTTTACTGCAATTTCTAGAGTTATCGATTCTGATGATCCAAACCCAGTTATAACACTTACTGTAGGTTGCCCTACAACAATTTACAAAAACAAAGTCTCAAAGGAATCATACCGGGAATTCATAAAACTAAACCCTAATATCATTGTCGATGGTAAACATTACGCATTTGAATTTAAAAAAATAATTATCAAATGCGAAGGTTCAGGTATCGTTTATCTTAAGCCGGAGATATTTACATCTCAAAGGGTGGCTGTCTTAGATATTGGCGGTAGAAATATGAATTTCGGTATCTATGACAATAGAATTCCAGTACCCAGTACGTTATTTAGCAATAATTTTGGTAGTACTAAGCTGCAGAGCATGGTCCAGGAAGAATTAAATATCTTACTTGGTATTGACTGTGATATTGAGACAGCTAAGTCAGCAATTGAATTTGGTGGAATTTTTATCAATGGCAAACTTAACAATGACAGTGCTTTTATAGTGTCAGATCAGATAGAAAAGTATATTGATCAGTACATTATAAAGCCAATTGAAGAGAAAAACATATCGATCAGCTTCATTCCGGTTATGGCCATTGGTGGGACAAGTAGTCTTATTATTGAGCAACTTAAAGAGCGAATACCACAAATAATTATACCGTCATTCTCTGCTGATTTAGAGGACTTCCAGTGGGCTAATGTTAGGGGATTTGATGTTGTATGTAAAGTAAAAGCTGGGATGATCAATGGCTAAAGATAGGCCTCAAAAACTGCTTAAATTTAAGATTGAGAACATTGATGTTTATTCTCTTTTGTGTGATAGAGATAATTTTACTCAATATATTTGTGATGCTGTTAGGTTTTATGAAAAACACTCACAATCTATACCCGAGGTCATAAAATCAGATTCAAACACTGATATTTTTAAAGACATCCATGACAAATTACTGCAAATTGAGGATGCAATCAATAATATTTCTAGTGCTGCATCTAGAAACAAAATAGTAGTGGATAAGCAACTAATCAACCAAATTCTGAACGAGGATGATTAACAAAGAAGGTGTGAAGTTTGTCAAATAAATTGCCATTATGTAGTTGTAAAAGTTGTGGATTTACTACCTGGTGTTTGCCAAGCTTCACAACTGGTATTTGTCATAAATGCGGGGGTACCGTTACAAATAATGAAACAGAAAATGGGAAGGTGAAACAATGACAGAAGAGAGTAAAAGCCCAAATTACTACGCAATTTTGACAGCTGATGTGAGATACAATAATAAATTAAAGCCATCAGAAAAACTGCTATATGCTGAAATTACTGCATTGACCAGTGAGCAAGGTTTCTGCTGGGCAACAAATGATTATTTTGCTGAATTATATAATGTCACTGATGTTGCAGTATCAAGATGGATTAAGGCATTAGAGAAACATGGATTTTTAAGAATTGAGTATGACCGGAACGGTACTTATGTTACTCAAAGAAGACTTTATCCATTAACCAAAATGTTAATGGCCATTAACCAAAATGTTAACGGTACCGTTAACCAAAAAGTTAATGGAGCCGTTAACCAAAAAGTTAAAGAGAATAATCTTATACTTAATAATCTTATTATTAATAATAAAGATATATATATCAACATCATAAATGAGTACAACAATATTTGTGGAGATCAATTACCAAAGGTACTGATATTCAGTGAAAAAAGATTTAAAAAAATTGAAAGTCTTAAAAAATCCGTTAAGGATATTGATTTTAACTTATTATTTAATAAAACATCTAGAAGCAGCTTTCTAACTGGATCATCAGGATGGAAATGTAATTTTGATTGGTTAATGAACCCGACTAATGCTATTAAGGTTTTAGAGGATAATTACAAAGATACACCTAGAGGCGGTGAAAAATATCATGACAAGAGTCCAGGAAGAGATAGACAAACAGATAACTCAGTTATTAGAGAAGGCAGAGAAGGTAAGACAATTAGTCAAAGAGCAGAAGAAATTATGCGATCAGGACCAGGACCAGTTGGAGACATCAAGTGTGAATTTTAAATGTCCTATTTGCAAAGATGTTGGAGCTATCTTATACAAGGTAACAGATAAATTTGGGCATGAGTATGATTATGCTGATCCGTGTGCTTGTAGGGATAAAAATTTAAAGGATTGCAGATTGTTATTTGCTAATATTCCTGAGGAATACAAAGATGTAACGATTAACAGTTTTAAAACAGATATTTATACAATACAGCCATTTGAAGCAGCTAAGGCCAAAAAGGCATGTGTCAATTATATAAATAACTTCCCTGAAATGAAAACCCTTGGAAAAGGCTTATATCTTTATAGCAAAACAAAGGGGAGTGGTAAAACCAGAATGTCAGCAAGTATCGTAAATGCAATTATAAACTATACAAATACACCAGCACGGTTTACTAATTCCATTAGAATTTTTGAAGAAATAATCAGAACATATAATGACGATGAAGCAGACAAAAATATTCTTCGAGATCTTCAAACGATTGATGTTCTTGTGATAGATGATATTGGGACCGAAAGACAAAAGCCCTTTGTGGATGAAAAGTTTTATTCAATTTTGAATGAAAGGCTTATTAATAAAAAAGTAACTATATTTACTTCAAACTGTCCCATTGAAGAATTAGAAATTGATGAAAGAATTGTGAATCGTATTCAGTCTATGGCTATTCCAATTAAATTTCCAGAAGAAAGTATTAGGTCTAATCTAGCTGAAATTGAAAATGCGGATATTTTACAAACAAAATTATTAATTTGACGGAGGAAAGGGCATGGCACTAAGTTGGGTAAGCGCTCATGAATGGTCTGAACAACACACAATTTACACAGATAAGGAATTAATGAAACCAAACGGAAAAGAAATTGAAAAAGTTAAAAAAGAGGTAGAAGAAGAAATTAACAGATTTAATTTTAAGCAAAAGGAATTAGATAATATTTTAAATCATTGCAAAAACAAGCTAGTGAATTTTTGCTTAGTGAATATCAATGTAAAATTTAAAATGCTTGAAGTAACTAGAAACTTTCCTGAGGTTAAATCATTTCACTATAAAAGGCTTTTTGAATTAGCAAGAAGGGAATTAGAGTTAAAAGGATATACATTCTCCAAGCATGGAAAATTATGGTACATGTGTACGAAAGGGTGATAGGATGATTTATTTATATGATCCCATATCAAATACTAAAAAACAAAGCAGCTACGACCTAATTAGTGGAATAACAGGGCAGAGTAAAAAAAGCTTAATGTCTTATAAATGTAAGGGACTAAAGATTAAATCTATTAACGCTTATATTATCGATGAATGTTTTACAAGAAAACAAAGATATGGTCTTATGCTGAAAGAAAAACCTGATTTAGAGATATGGAAAACAATTAGAGATTATGAAAATTATCAAATTAGTAATTATGGCAGAGTAAGACATGTTTTAAAAAACAATAAATTTAAATTAATGATGCCAGCAGTGAAAGATGACAAATGGCTGACTATTAGTTTAATTGCAAATAAAAAAAGAGTACAAAAATGTATTCACAAGCTTGTATCAGATGCGTTTTTAACTATAGTGCCAGGTAAATGTATAGTACATAAAGACGGTAATTTGTATAACAACCGGGATGATAATTTTATTCAGCTAACAAGAAAAGAATTGGGATTAAAATTTGGAGCTTTAGCATCAGGAATATCAGTTATTAAATTAGATTCTAAAACACTAGAAGAACTTGACTGCTATTCAAGTATGGCCGAAGCAGGAAGAGAAAATTATCTTCATAGAGAAACTATTAGGCTATGCGTAAAGGGAACGCTAAAAACAGCCGGAGGGTATAAATGGATTGTCGATGAAGAATTTGCAAAGGCAAGGTGATAAGAATGTGTACAGAAAGCGATCATGCTAAAAAACGCATGAAAGAAAGATTAGGTACCAATAAACAGGCAGCACATAGAATTGCAGTAAATGCTTTAAACAAAGGCATTACGCATAGTGACACCAGTGGAAGTTTAAAAAGGTTTATGGATGCACTTTTCTTGTCACATAGAACTGCTTCAAATATGAGAATTTATAATAATGCAGTATTCATTTTTGATAAGATGGAGCACCTGATTACAGTTATTCCTGTTCCAGGCAAGTATTATAAATCTGTTAAAAAAATTAATGACAGCAAAAAGGATGTGATCGCTTGAATTTAAGAATCAATAAGCAGTTCAATATTAGAAAAGGCACTATGAATTTTATTCTGGAAGAGGTAAGCACAGACAAAGATAAAAAAGAGCACTTTACGATCATAGGATATTTTAAAACATTGGACAGGCTCTATAACAAATTGGCAGCAGGAAGGAGAATCACAAACATGACATACGGAGAATTAATGGTGAATCCTAAAAACGGAATATATAAGACAGATGATGATACATATGTAATTGTAGACGGTGCAAAGGTAACACATAGTCCATTTAGAAAGTCAATTAAGGATGATGAAATACTGGAAAAGATTGAACTTAAAGAAGAAAGTTCAAATCAATATGTTTGGAATCATGTTGATGATGAAGAATAGAAAACACATGTAGAAGAAGGTGGATGACCAATGCAAGGGCTGCTAAATTTTGCAGAAGTAGAAGATGAAATAGAAGATAGCAAAAGATTAGATGAACTAAATGAATGGAAGAAAAAGAAAAGTGAAAGTAGAGCTAAGTTTGTTGCAATGCAAAGGCTTCCATATGAAGTTAAAATAAAGCGAGCCGAACTTAGAGCAAAAGAATTTGAAGCAGAGATGTATAAGCGTGGGCATAATTGCCATGTAAGCGTGGGTGGCCTAGATAGCATCACATTATATCTATTTCTTCAGAACATTGGAATTAAAGTGCCTGCAATATCAGTTTCTGCAGTAGAAGATAAGAGCATTCAAAGAATCCATGAAAAGTTATGCATAGAACGTGTGGCATCATATAAATCAAAAATTGAAGTTCTGAATAATATAGGCTTTCCAGTAATAAGTAAAAAAATGGCAGGAAGGATTGACTTATTGCAAAACCCTACAGAGAAGAACAAGACAGTTAGAAACGCAATTATTACCGGATCCTGTGGAGAGCTAGGCCACTTTGCTAAAAATAGCAGTATGAAACTACCAAAAAGGTGGTTGAACTTATTTGCAGGAATGGCAAATGAAGAGTACGGCACAAATTATATGCAAGCGCCTTTTAAAGTATCAAACAAGTGCTGCTATTACCTTAAAGAAAAACCTTGTGACGATTGGGCTAGAGAACATAATAGTTATCCTTATCTTGGCATGATGGCATCAGAAGGTGGTCAAAGAGAAGAATCCCTTATGGATAATGGATGTAATTATTACGGAAAGACTGTTATGAGAAGTGCTCCATTTGCACCTTTTTTAAGACAAGATATATTGCAACTAGCGCTTGATCTAAACGTCCCAATACCAGAAATTTATGGGGAAATAGTAAGAGATCCTAATGGACAATTAAGAACCACCAGGGCACAACGTACAGGCTGCTCAATGTGTGGATTTGGAATACATATGGAAGAACGTCCACATAGATTTGATAGACTACGAGAGGACAACCCAAAAGAATGGGAATTTTGGATGTATAGTTGTTGCACTGACAAGATATCAGGTGAAAAGTATGGATGGGGTAAAGTCTTAGATTATATTGGTGTTGACTGGGAAGATGACTGGAACAGAAATGAGCAAATGACACTATTTTAAATTGGATTAGAAAACATGCGCAAAGTAAGGAGAAAGTGAAAATATGAAACATATAATCGAGGATGCAAAGAAAAATACAGAAAGTGTACTTATTAAACAGATTAACGAAGCTCTTATTGCTGCAAAAAACAAAGAGTATCAGAATTGTTTTGATATTCTAACAGAAGCACAAAGATTAGCGAATGAAATAACTACCTATGACTATCTGATCAGCGAAGCTGATAATGGAAATAATTGCGCTAATTGTGAGATGCGTGATAATACCGGATGTTTTCTTAATGGCCCATGTCCAAACAGTAAAACAAATTAGAAAACTATTGAGAAGGAGTGAAATCTTTGAATAAAACAAAAATCGACTGGTGCGACATGACGTTTAATCCAGTAACAGGCTGCCTACATGGATGCGAATATTGTTACGCAAGGGGAATTGCAAATAGATTCGGATTATCCTTTGCGCCTAGGCTAGATGAAGTTGATGGAGCCAAATACGATAGTGAAGAAGGACTAGACACCATGTTAGAACTTAATAAACCATATTATAAGGACGGTCGTATGCAACCTTATCCAATGGCATTTTTACCAACATTTCATAAATACAGACTAGATGAACCTAAGTTAAAAACAAAATCACAAAAGATATTTGTTGGTAGCATGACGGATTTGTTTGGTGAATGGGTTCCCGATGAATGGATTAAAGAAGTATATGATAAATGTAAAAAAGCAGACCACCATACATATTTATTTTTATCAAAAAATCCTAAAAGGTACAAATTAATTAATAGAAATGAACTTGATTACAGATGTAATATGTGGTTTGGAACATCAGCAACAGAATCTAAAAGTTTTTTAAAAAATAGTTGTGAGTTATTTACAGCAACTACATACAGTAAGAACGTTAGTGCAAATAGATTTATTAGCATAGAGCCATTATTAGAAGAAGTAAATGGAGTGATTTTAGAGCTAAATATTAGGTTTTATGACTGGGTAATCATAGGAGCTGAAACAGGCAATCGAAAGTGTAAAGTTATACCAAAACGAGAATGGATTGATAGCATAGTAGAACAATGTAAGGCAGCTAATATTCCTGTGTTTATGAAGGAAAGCTTAAGAGAGTTAATGGGAAATGATTTTATTCAAGCGTTTCCAGACAATATGATTAATAAGCAATAGTTACAATTTAGAAAATAGAAAACTATTCAGCAGTATGCTGAGAAAGGAAATTAATTATGAAAAAAGTATTTTTAGGTGGCACTTGTAATGGAAGCAAATGGAGAGATGAGTTAATTAAGTTGATAATTATTGATTATTTTAACCCAGTAGTAGAGGATTGGACACCAGAATGTATGGCAGAAGAAATAAGACAAAGAGAAAATTGCGATTATGTACTATATGTTATTACCCCCAAGATGACGGGTGTTTATGCTATTGCAGAGGTAATTGATGATAGTAACAAGCGTCCCGAACTAACAATATTTTGTTGGCTACCAAATGATGAAACCGAAACATTTACAAATGGCCAAAAGAAGTCGTTAAGTCAAGTTGAGACAATGGTGCTCGACAATGGTGCGAGGGTATTTAGGTCATTAGAAAATGTCGCAGGATTTTTAAATAGAGAATAGTCCGAAATTTAGAAAATCGAAAACAAGTGAAAAAGAAGGTGTATTGATTTGTCAATTAAGCATATGTGTGCAGACATTCGAGGAATGTTGAATAACAACAATAGAAAAGGTTCATTGAAAAATGTTTTTACTGACGATAATGGCAGGAAATTAACGGATGAAGAAGCCAGAAACTATCTGTATGATTGCCTTGCGAAGGGTTGGAAGGTAATACCTTTTGGAGAATGTGACAACTTCGATTATCAAACAGGATGTAAAGGCCATAGTAACTAACAGCCTTAAAGGAGAAAACAAGTGTGAAGGAAGGTTGATTATGAAATTAACAAATGAAGAATTGATTCAAGCATTAAAAGTTGTCTGCTATGACATTGAAAATCAAGAGTATCCAGTTGGGCTAACTATGATAGATTACTTTAATTACTATGCAAATATTGGCAGAGACATTGTTAAAACTAACGAGCAATAGTACGATTATACGAGGTATGAATATGAAATAATTATCATTATTTGAATCATTTAAGGTACTAATAAAAATTGACAAACTTGATGGGTATATTTATCTTTGTCCCAGGTGCAAGACTTATGTATGCGGTGGAACAATTTGCTCTAAGTGTGAAAGCTTTTTAGACTGGTCAAAGCCTTCTATACCGTATTCTGGAAAGCATAATGAAGGATAGAATAAGTTTGTAAAATAGATTGGGGGTTAGGTTGATGGCTAGAAAGTTCACAATAAAGCAATTTGAAAAAATTGAAAATATGCTTAAAGAATATACGTTCAAACAAGACATGATCATTCAAGACATTAGGACCTTGGACGAGTATTATGGATTAAAAGGTGTTAATTATGATAAAGTTATAATTAACCCTACTAACAAATTTAACTCTGACGTTGAAAATCAGATGATGAGCAAAGTTTCAATTGAAAATAGATTAAGTGATAATAAGGAGTTCATCAGAAGATTAGATTCAGCTCTTAGCATGTTAAGTGCTGAAGATAAACAAATAATCGAAGAGTATTACATAAAGGATACAGGCTGGTTCTCTGTTGAAAGAAGAATGAATTCGAGTAAACGAAGGTGTCAAAGAAAAAGAGATCTCGCTATCATAAGAATATATGAAGTTTTGTATGGTGAGAAGGTCGACAAGAAGACAGGTAACACTCAATTATCATTAGAAATAATGAAATAGGTGTCACAATTATGTCACAATCATGGCACAATATGTCGTAAAATACATGATATAATTATATTGTGAAAGTTTACTTTTGTAAGCCGAAACTACCCCCCACGGTTTTTTCCTCCTAAAAAGCACTTAATGAAAATTAGGTGCTTTTTTAACCATTTTATTAAGAAAAGTGTAAGGTAAAAAAGTTGTTTGACATAATAGACGAAATGTAAAAAAAATACTTTCGTACCTAATTTAAAAAATAAGGTCTTTAAAGCCATATAGATCATGACGTTAAAGATAATTTTGGTTGTTTTACATAATCTTCGATATGTAAAAGGATTTCGTTAACGCTTTAACAATCTTATGTCTACAACGAGTAATTTTTACTATATTTTTGGGGGTTAAATACATGAAAAAAGCTATTGATTTTATAGATGAATTTGAACGTAAATTAATCGAAAAGAAGAGTGTCAATACAATAGATGCATACATAAGAAACATCAAACACTTCATCAAATATTTAGAAGAGCAGGACACACAATTTGATGATCTGATAAATGATGATGTTATTGAATACGTTGAGTATCTTCTTACTGAACCAAACCCAAGAACTGGTAAACCATTGTCACCAAAATCGATTAATAGTAAGCTGATCAGCATAAATAAGTACGTAAACTATCTAAATGCTAATCAGGAATATGAAAATAGAATTTATGTAGAAATAGAAACGCTTAG
>Ga0209340_1001867_pt1 | contig 13481 bp, 11 predicted proteins | sample EPASupsiteSAE323_FD_187266 | JGI IMG/M metagenome (GOLD analysis project Ga0209340, IMG submission 187266) | Bioremediated contaminated groundwater from EPA Superfund site, New Mexico - Sample SAE3-23 (SPAdes) (version 2) | ecosystem: Environmental > Aquatic > Deep subsurface > Groundwater >... | reverse complement strand
GTTTTATTAATAGAATATGGTTTTGGGAGTATCCAAACCTTTCTTTGTATTTCTGGGCTGAAACCCTAATTATTTTTGTTATTGGCGCACTGCTCTTCAAAAGACTCAAGCCTCATTTTGCAGATGTGATATAAAGGGGAATATACATGAGTAATGAAATTGCAATAAAGGTAGAAAATTTATCAAAAGTATATAGATTATATGACAAACCTACGGACAGGTTAAAAGAATCTATTCATCCTATGAGAAAGAAGTATCATAAGGATTTTTATGCGTTGAAGGATATTAGTTTTGAGGTTAAGAAGGGAGAAACAGTAGGGATTATTGGGAAAAATGGTTCGGGCAAGTCTACTCTGCTTAAGATAATTACAGGCGTACTTACTCCTACGGCTGGCAATGTAACTATAACTGGAAAAGTATCTGCACTTCTGGAACTAGGAGCAGGTTTTAATCCTGAGTATACTGGGATAGAAAATATATATTTGAATGGGACATTAATGGGTTATAGCAAGGAAGAAATGGATACTAAGGTGCAAGATATAATTGATTTTGCCGATATAGGAGATTTTGTTTATCAGCCTGTAAAAATGTATTCAAGCGGTATGTTTGCAAGATTGGCTTTTGCAGTTGCAATAAATGTTGACCCTGATATACTGATTGTGGATGAAGCTTTGAGTGTAGGAGATGTAGCTTTTCAATTAAAGTGTTATAGAAAATTTAATGATTTCAAAAAAGCTGGTAAAACGATATTATTTGTTAGCCATTCGATGGATAGCATTTTAAAATATTGTTCAAGTAGTTTAGTATTAAATCAGGGAGTTAAAATAGAAGAAGGCACACCCAGAATGATGGTAGATGTATATAAAAAGCTATTATCAAACTGTTATAATTTTGATGAATCTGAAGATTGCGATCAAACTATACAACAAATAAATCATAAGGCTGAAGAATGGAAGAAATCGTTTAATATAAATCCCAGCTTGTTAAACTATGGGAACTCTAATGCTGAAATAATTGATTATGGCATATTTGAACAAGCGGGAAGAACTTCAACTAATATAATCGGTGATAATATTACTTCTATTCGTATGAAAGTAAAGTTTAACAAAAAAATATGTAATCCAATATTTGCATTCTCAATAAAAGACATTAAGGGAAATGAAATTGCGGGGACAAATACGCTTATTGAAGATATTGAAACTGGAGAATATAGACCTAATGATGAAGTGGTAATTTCATTTTCTCAGAGACTTAATCTTCAAAGTGGAATTTACACATTATCTTTAGGTTGTACGAAGTATGAAGGTGATGATTTAGTAGTTTTTCACAGACTTTATGATCTATTAATATTTGAAGTGATATCTAAAAAGCAGATATTTGGGATTTTTGATATTTGCTCATCGGTAAAAATATCTAGAATTCAGATTGCGGAGGGAACATGATAGAGCAGGTAGGTAATGTAAAAATAAATATGGAATTTTATCTAGGAGAGGATTTATACAGCGATGGTGATATTGAAGATGAAATACTGGATATTGTAAAAAACAATACTGATTTTACTGAAATACTTCATAAAGATAGTAAATGGTCTATTCTTTATCATTTTACACCATTAAGAAGGAATTTACTTGAATGGTATAATTTTAAAAAAGATTCAAGCATTTTAGAAATTGGAGCGGGGTGCGGAGCATTAACAGGATTATTCTGCGAAAAAGTAGAAAAAGTAACTGCGGTTGAATTATCAAAAAAACGTGCAGATATTATTGCTAATAGACATATAGACAAAACGAATCTTGAAATAGTGGTAGGAAATTTTAATGATATAAGCTTTAAAGAAAAGTTTGACTATATAACGCTTATTGGAGTACTAGAATATGCAGGAAAGTATACAGATTCCAAGAATCCGTTTGTAGATTTTCTGTCAAAAATTAAAGTCTTATTAAAACCAAAGGGTACATTAATAATAGCAATTGAAAATAAGTTCGGTTTAAAATACTGGGCAGGAGCAAGAGAAGACCATACAGGAAAGTTATTTGACAGTATCGAAAATTATTTAGATGATGGCGACGTTAGAACATTTGGGAAGGATGAGTTAACAAAAATATTGGATGGAGTAGGGTTTAATAATCTTGAATATTATTATCCTATGCCTGATTATAAAATACCAGTAAAGATATTCTCTGATGAATATTTGCCAACTATAGGTCAAATTGGTGGAAACTTCCCGAATTATGATCAACAAAGGTATATATTTCTTAATGAAAAAACTTCTTATGATAATATCATTTTAAATAACCATTTTGATTTTTTTGCTAATTCGTTTTTAGTTTTTTGTAAAAAATAAGGAGAAAAAATGAAAGTAATTTATTCCAAGTATAATAGAGGGCGATTGCCAAAGTTTCAAATTGAAACAAGTATTTATAATGATCACGGAAGACTTTTTGTAACAAAAAAGGCTTTGACTGCTGATGCTTTATCGCATATTAAAACATTAAATAATAATTATATCAAAATTTCAGAAAACTATAAAAATATTAAAATAGTGAAACCATCTCTTAAAGATAATATAATAACATTTGAATTTATAAAAGGAAATTCACTTGATTCTCTTATATTAGAATCATTATTATATAAAGATAAGCAAAAGTTATTTGAGTTATTTGAATACTATAAAAATCTCATTAATCAAATGGAAGGTGAAGTAATAGAAAATTTTTGCTCATCTAGCACATCAGCAGAAGTTTTTGGGTTAGATATAAAACTTGAAAATGTAATTTGTATATCTCCTACAAATATTGACCTGATTTTTGATAATATAATTATTAATGAAGAAAAAAATAACTTTATAATTGATTATGAGTGGGTTTTTGATTTCTATATACCAGTTAAATTTATAATTTATAGAAGTGTATACTACTTAATTTTAAAGTATCCTGAATATTTAAAAGGATTTATTAGAGAAGAAGAATTATTTAGTTTCTTTGAAATTAGTGATAATGAAAAAAATGTATTTTACAAAATGGAAAGTAATTTCCAAAAATATGTTTTTGGTACAGAAACAAGGTATGAAATAAGTTATAAATATTTAAAAGAGCTTTATTCTTTTGAGAAGTTTGAAGAAGAGACTAAAGAACAAATAATAATATTGAATAAAAAAGTTTTGGAAAATTTAGAATTAAATGAAACTTTAAATCAATTAATAAAAGAAAAAGAAAATATAATACAACAAAATAAAGCTATGCTTAAGCATAATGAAGATTTAATTAATGAGAAACATAAACTTATACAAATACAAGAAGATAAAATACAAATACAAGAAGATAAAATACAAATACAAGAAAATAAAATACAAAAGCAAGAAGAAACAATACAAGAAAAAGAAATAGAAATAAATCAAAATAGCAAAATAATTCAGGAATTAATCAACTCTAATTCATGGAAAATTACAAAGCCTATTAGAAAAGGGAAAGAATTTTTCAAAAAGTTAATAAAATAATAAATATGTAGAAGGTATGTTTTTTGAGGAGGTTATAATATGAATTTTGATATTATTTTTGTAGCATATAACTCTGAAAAATGGATTGATAACTGCTTTAAAAGTATCACTGAAAATGATTACAATTTAAACAAAATTTCTATAATTGTTGTTGACAATAATTCGTGTGATGATACTGTCATAAAATTAAAAAAAATAAAAGAAAAAATAGGATTAAAGTTCAATAATTTTAAAATTATTGAACTAAAGAAAAATTTTGGTTTTGGTAAAGGAAATAATTTAGGTTTTATTGAAGGTAATTCTCCGTATGCTTTTTTCTTAAATATTGATACCGAAGTAACTAGATATACATTGAAAAATCTAGAAACTAGTATTGCAGCAAGTAGTTCAGATGTAGGCTTGTGGGAGCTAAGACAGTTTCCATATGAGCATCCTAAAATGTATAATCCTGTTACGTTAGAAACTTCTTGGAGTAGTGGTGCTGCTTTTGTGGTTAAAAGGGAAGTTTTTAAAAGTTTAGGTGGATTTGATGAAAATATATTTATGTATGCTGAAGATGTAGATTTAAGTTGGAGAATAAGAAGCAATGGTTATAAGCTAAAATATGAACCTTCCGCAGTTGTGTACCATTATTGTTATAAAGAAGTCAATGAGGTAAAACCTAACCAATATTATAACAGTATAATTAATAACTTATTATTAAAATATAAGTTTGGAACTATAAAAGATGTTCTATGTGGATATATAATGGTATTAAAATTATTAGGGCATAAAGGTCCTTTTGCTCATTCGAGAAAAGTATTGATAAAGAGATTTGTAAAACACTATTTTCAGGTATTTCCTTTTGTTATATGGAATTTAAAAAACAAGAGGAAATTAAAAGATTTCAAACCTAATTTTTATGGATATGATTATGAGATTAGTAGAGAAGGTGCTTTTTATTATAACGAGTTTGCCAAGAATAATCCTTGCGTTTCTATTATTGTAAGAACATGCGGTAGAGTCAACGTATTAAGAGAAACACTTATAAGTTTAACAAATCAAACGTATAATAATATTGAAGTATTAGTTATAGAAGATGGAAAAAATTTTTCTGAAGAAATGATCAAAGAGGAGTTCCCAAATTTAAATATATTATATAAAGCTACTGGTGAAAAAGTCGGAAGATGTAAAGCTGGGAACATAGGCTTAACCATGGCGAGCGGCAAATATCTGAATTTTCTAGATGATGATGATGTTTTTTTTGCTGATCATATTGAAGTATTGGTAAGTCAGTTGGAAAAGAATAATCAATATCGGATTGCTTATAGTTTGGCTTATGAAACACCAATAAAAGTAACAAGCATAGATCCGTATATATATACAGAAATGTTTCATAATTTAATATACAGACAACAATTTAATAGATTACTAATGTTTCATCATAACTACATTCCGATACAAAGCATAATGTTTGAGAAACAAGTGTTTTTGGAGGAAGGTGGTTTTGATGAGAAATTAGATTTTTTAGAAGATTGGGATCTGTGGGTTAGATATGCGCTTAAAAATGATTTTCTTCATATAAATAAGGTTACATCATTATATAGAGTTCCATTTGATAGAAGCATAAATGCTGAAAGGCAAAAAAAGTTTGATGATGCATTGATATCTTTGAGAGAAAAGCATAGCGAATATTTTTCTCAGGTTAATGTATCCTTTATAGCAAAAGAACTTTCTGAGATATTAGATTCATATGTAATAAAAATTTCATCAGAGGTTTATGCACTAATAAAAGCCAAAAGACCATTTACTAGCAAATTAATAGTTTGGACAAAAAATATTGTTAAAAAATTATTTACATAATTTTTTTAGATTTTAATAATTTGCGTTTAATAAACTTACTACTAGATTTGATTAACATTGTAAATAAAAGAGAAAGAAGGTAGACCTTAATTGGTTAATTTCATAAAAAATGTTAAACATAAAGAGATATATTTATTAGCTTTTTTAATAGTAGCTATTGGATTGTATGTATTTAAAGATTTTTTATTATTTAATAAGCTTTATGTGTATAATGATGTAGGTTCTGATACGTTTGATTCTTATTGGCCTTACTATGTACAATTAAATGAATTATTAAAAAATGGATTACCACTATGGAGTTTTAAATTAGGAATTGGAACAAGTATTTTTTCAGTAAATATGCTTATATTTGATCCTTTTAATATTTTTTTCTTATTCACGGCAAAAGAGAATTTAGTATATATTTTACCATATATAGCATTATTAAAAATTTTATTGGCAGGATTGTTTTTTTATTTATATGTTTCTAGTTTTAATATATCTAAATATTCTGCATTAATAAGTTCACTTCTATATGCTTTTAATGGTTATATGATTCTTTGGGGCCAACATTATTTTTTCGCAACTATTATAGTTTTTGCTCCTTTACTATTATATGCATTTGAATTATGGTTAAAGAAATCTAAATGGATTTATTTTACGTTAATGATAACATTGTTTGCTGTATTTAGTTACTATTTTCTTTATATGATAACGATTTTTCTTGCTATTTATGGAGCTTTTAGGCTTTTAATTGAAAATTCTTTTAATTTCAAAAAATTTATAGTTTTTGCTTTTAAATCTATAGGAATTTATTTGTTGGGAATAGGATTAAGTGCAATAATTTTATTTCCAGCAATATATGTGGCTCTTACGAGTACAAGAGTTAACGCTGGCTTGAGTGGATTCCCCATATTTAAGCTTGCTAGTTTAGTTGAATATATAACTATGTTTGGAAGAGCGTTTTCTAATGATATGCTAGGAACAAATTATGAATACGTTGGTTATTCAAATTATTTTGAAGGACCAGAATTATATATTGGACTTCTTTCACTTTTGTTAATTCCACAGTTGTTTTGCGTAAAAAATAAAAAAGATAAAATTATATATGGAATATTTATATCAATATTTGTTTCTTTTTTGGTATTTCCGTATTTTTCCGTAATGATGAATGCTTTTAGCGCATCAACTTATAGGTGGACATTTGTAATAATTTTGTTTGGATTATTCTTGGTAAGTCAAGCATTAAATCTTATTGATAAAAATACGAAGATTAATACCAGACTACTGATAGAGACTTTTATAACATTGATTTTTCTAATATTTTTTATCCTTATATATAAAACTTTAAGAGTGGCGCATCTTGAAAATTCAGGATTTATAAATGTATATAATTTGGAGCCAATATTTTTAAATTTATTTAGAGGTGTATTAAATATAATAATTTTACTAAGTGTATATACACTTTTGCTATATTTATTTAATTTTAATAAATATAAAACAATTGTGAAGTTAATATTGCTTCTTGTTGTTTGTTTTGAACTTACTCAATTTTCATATAAAACTATAAACGATAGGAGAGTATTAGATAATACTTATATAACTCAAAAGCAGGGGTATTATGATTATTCAAATGAAGCAATAAGTTATATTAAAAACATAGATAAAGACTTTTATAGGATAGATAAGAACTTTTATTCAAGATTTTTAAATGATCAGTTATTTCAAGGATATAATGGATTAAAATCTTATAACTCAGTAAATAATCCTGAATATGTTAAGTTTTTGTTGGGATTTGACGTACCATTAACCACTACTGTATGTATCCCAGGGGTTGATTCAAGGCTTGATTTGCAAACTTTGCTTGGTGTTAGATATTATCTTAGCAATAGTACTGATAACGTTCCTTATGGTTATCAGTATCTAAAAACTATTGGGAATATTAATATATTTAAGAATAATTATTATTTACCATTAGGATTTATGTATGATTCATTTTTAACTAATAAGGAATTTTCTAGTATGAATAAAGAAGAAAAAGATAACACAATACTAAAAGGTTTCATTTTAGATGAAAAGGAAAGACCAATAAATGATATGAATTTATTAACTAAAGATAATATAAATAATAATGATTATAGTTTTATACAAACTTCATTATCACAAGTTTCCGTAGTAAATCTAAACATTATAAGTAATAATCTACCTCAATATTATGAATATAAAGCGTTAAATAACAATCCTCAAATTATTTTACCTATAAGTAATCCAAAAGTTTTTGAAAATCTTCTAATTAGTATGGATATTATTAGTGAAAATTCTTCAACAGGTCAGGTTTTTTGGAAAGATAGTAATGAAATATTTAATGAAAGAAAGTCATCAAATTTTTCTATCAAACCTGGTGAAAATCATTATGAAATAATATTAGGGAGTGTTAAAGCGGAGTCAATTCGCTTAGATATAGGTGATTTGCCAGGTAAATACATAGTAAAGAATTTACAAATTAAGTCAAAAAATATGAATGCTTACAAAAGCAATATAATGAAATTAAAAGAAAATATTTTAAATGTTAATCAATATTCAGATAATTTTATTAAAGGTCAAATAAATACAGATAAAGATGGACTGTTATTCCTAGCTATACCATATGATAAAGGATGGATAATGAAAGTTGATGATAAAAAAGTTGATATTCAAAGAGTTAATTTAGGATTTGTAGGTACTTATTTAAAGAAAGGTTTCCACGAAATAAGCTTGTACTATGAACCCCCATATTATAAAATTGGTATTGTTATTTCAGGGTTAAGCTTAGTAGTTATACTATTACTCTATTTAAAAAAAAGAGTTTTAATCTAAAGTAATTTGTTTAATTTAACAGGAATTTAGTTTAAAAATAATTGGAGTAATCGTTATTATATATTTTAAAAATATATCTATGAAGGAGTAGAATAAGTGGATATTAAAAATAAAGTTATTCTAGTTACAGGAGCAGATGGATTTATAGGTTCGCATTTAGTAGAGATGTTAGTAAAAACAGGAGCTCGAGTAAAGGCGCTATCTTATTATAACTCATTTAACAATTGGGGTTGGCTCGAAGATATTGATTTGAAGGATGTAGAAGTTTTCACAGGAGACATAAGAGACGCTCATTATTGCAAACATATTACTAAAAATATAGATGTTGTTTTCAATTTGGCTGCTTTAATTGCTATACCATATTCATATATAGCTCCGGATAGTTATATAGATACAAATATAAAAGGAACATTAAATATTTGTCAAGCTGCGCTTGACAACAATATAAGTAAAATAGTTCAGATTTCAACTAGTGAGGTGTATGGAACAGCGATGTACGTTCCAATAGATGAAAAACACCCTTTACAGCCACAATCTCCTTATAGTGCAAGTAAAATAGGAGCTGATTCAATAGCAATGAGTTTTTATAATGTATTTAATTTACCTTTGACAATAGCAAGACCTTTTAATACATATGGACCGAGGCAGTCAGCAAGAGCAGTAATTCCAACTATCATTACCCAAATTGCATCTGGAATGAAAGAAATAAAGATTGGAGACCCAGCGCCGACACGCGATTTTAATTATGTGTTAGACACATGCATGGGTATGATAAAATTAGCTGAGTGTGACAAAGCAATTGGAGAAGTGGTTAATATAGGGTCTAATTACGAAATAAGTATAGGAAATATTCTTAATGTAATTAAAAAAATTATGAAAAGTGATGCTGTAATAGTAACTGATCAGCAAAGAATTAGACCCGAGAAAAGCGAAGTTCAAAGACTCTGGTGTGATAATACTAAGATACAACGGTTGACAGGGTTTAAGCCAAATTATAGTATAGAAGAGGGTTTGAAATTAACCATAGATTGGTTTAGAAATACTGATAATTTAAAAAAATATAAAACGGGGGTATACAATGTCTAGAAAAGCTGTCATTCTAGCAGGTGGTTTAGGGACGAGATTAAAACCTTTTACTCAAGCAATTCCCAAGCCGCTTCTTCCAATAGGAGAAAAAGCAGTTCTTGAAATCCAAATTGAGCATTTTAAGCAATATGGTTTTGAGGAAATATTCTTGGCTACTAATTATAAATCCGAATACATTGAAAGCTTTTTTGGAGATGGCTCTCGTTATGGGGTTATATTAAATGTGAGCAAAGAGGATAAGCCACTTGGAACAGCTGGACCATTAAAGTTACTTAAAACGCAACTTGTAGAACCATTTGTTGTTATGAATGGAGATATTCTAACTTTAATTGATTTTTCAAAGTTTTATTCTTTTGCACAAGAAAAGGGTACATTACTCACGGTAGCAATAAAAAAGATTATTACTCCTTATGCTTTTGGAAACATTTTTTTTCAAAATGATTTTGTTATAGGTATTGAGGAAAAGCCGGATATAATCACTTATGCTTTAGCAGGAATTTATGCAATGCAACCTGAAATATTAGATTTAATACCTGAAGCTGAATATTATGGTATAGATAAATTAATTAAAATGATGATTGATAAAGGATTACCAATTGCAAAATATGAAATGAATGAGTATTGGTTAGATATTGGACAAATAGATGATTATGAAAAAGCACAAGATATTTACAAAACACATTTTAAAGGTGAAGAGGGAAAATAAATTGGAATACAAAATTAGTTTATTTGATTTGAATTTTGGAAAAGAAGAAGAAGAAGCCGCATTAGAGACAATTCGTTCTAAATGGATTTCTACTGGTCCTAAAACAATAGAATTCGAAAATAAGTTTAAGACTGCACTTGACACAAAATATGCAATAGCTCTATCAAATTGTACAGTTGCTTTACATTTAGCTCTAAAAGTAGTAGGAATAGAAGACCATGATGAGGTTATTGTCCCTTCGTTGACTTTTGTTGCTACAGTAAATGCAGTTAGATATGTTAATGCAAAGCCGGTTTTCTGTGATATCAAAGGTTTAGATAATTTAACTATTGATCCTGATATGATAGAATCGTTAATTACAGAAAAAACCAAAGCAATTATAGTTATGCATTATGCTGGATTTCCTTGTGATATGAATAGAATAATGAGTATAGCTAAGAAATACAATTTGAAAGTTATAGAAGATTCCTGCCATGGGCCACTTTCTGAGTATAATGATAAGAAGCTTGGGACTATTGGAGATGTTGGATGTTTTAGTTTCTTTTCAAATAAAAATATTAGTACTGGCGAAGGTGGGATGTTGGTTACTAATAATGAGAAATATGCGGAAAAAGCTAAGTTACTTAGATCACATGGAATGACTTCACTATCTTATGAAAGAGCAAAAGGACATAGTACTTCTTATGATGTAATAGATTTGGGATTTAACTATAGAATGGATGATATTCGAGCAGCAATTGGAATTGTACAACTAGATAAATTGAAAAGTGATTTAGAAAAGAGGGAAAAAAATAGAGGATATTACATTAGAAAACTATCGAATATAGATGAAATAGTAATTCCATTTTTGAACAATAAATATTTCACTTCTAATTATATATTTCCAATTATTATTAAAGACTCTAATCATGAAAAAAGAGAAGATATAAGGCAAAAATTAGCTCAGTTAGGTATACAGACAAGTGTCCATTATCCTGCAGTTCACAGATTTTCAATTTATGAACAGTATAAAAAATATTTACCTAAAACTGAGTATGTAGCAGATAACGAAATTACTTTACCTATGTTTAGTTCCCTAAGGGAAGAAGATATTGATTTTATTTGTTCGAGTCTAAAAAGTATAATTTTCAATTGTGAAAAAGGTAAAATATAAATAATTAAATACAAAAAATATTTTTAATCTAAGAGAGGTACTATGAGCACAAATAAAATTATTTTAGTCGGGGGATTCCATGAAGTAATTGAACTTTGTGAGTTATGCGACAAGAACATAGTGGGTATAATAGATGAAAAATTAAAAGGCAAATATCTTGGTTATGAAATATTTGGTGGAGATAATACTGCACCAGATGTATATAAAAATTTTAAAGATATACCAGTAGTTATTACTCCTGATAGCCCAAAAACAAGGTCAAGCTTAGTTGAATATTATTCAAAAATCGGATTTGAATTTACTAATATAATTTCTCCAAATTCAACCATTTCTAAATCAACGCAGATAGGTAATGGAGTAATTATACAGAGTGGAGTCAATGTATCTTCTTTAGTGACCATCGGAGATTTTGTAAAACTAAATTCCTACTCAAATATAATGCATGATTCAGTAATTAGAGATTATGTTACTGTGGCTCCAAATGCTGTAATATTAGGACGAGTTGAAATTAATAATTATGCTTATATTGGATCAAATGCAACTATATTACCTGAAATTATTATTGGTAAAAATTCGGTGGTAGGAGCAGGAGCTGTTGTGACCAAAGGAGTGGTTAATGGAAGTATAGTAGTTGGCAATCCAGCCAGAAAAATGGAGGGAAGATAAATAATGATTGATTTATCAGTATTAATACCAGTTAGAGATGAAGAAAATAATATTGAAGAGCTTGTAGAAAGACTCATGGCAACATTAACTAACTTAAAAATTACTTATGAAATTTTATTTATTACTGATATAAATAGAGATAATACTTTTGAAGTATTAAAGGATTTAAGTGAAAGAGATGATAGGATAAAGATAATAAAATTATCAAATAGTTTTGGGCAACATATTGCTGTTGTTGCTGGTTTGAATTTATGTGTGGGGCAGGCAGTAGTCATAATGGATGGAGACTTACAAGATTACCCTGAGGATATTCCAAAGCTATACATAAAAATGCTAGAAGGTTATGATATTGTATATGGTATAAAAGAAAAGAAAAACGACTCTCTTTTTAGAAACATATACTCAAAAATGTTTATTTCTATTTTAAATAAGCTTTCTGATACTAAGATGGAGTACAATACAAGTATGTTCAGAATAATTAGTAGAAAAACTGCAAATGCAATATTGGAATTCAAAGAAAGAGAACCCAGCTTAACATTTATTATGAGTTTAATTGGTTTTAAATCTACAACTGTAGAAGTAACTTCAGGAATCAGGAAAAAAGGAATAACAAAATATAATTTTTTTAAGTTACTTAATTTTGCAATAAATTCGTTACTATCCTTCTCAACAAAACCTATAAGAATAATCTCAGTGATTGGTTTTTGCATATCTGGATTAAGTTTAATTTATTTGTGCGTAGTCCTAATACAGAGTTTATTCTTAAAGGTGGGTGTACTAGGTTGGCCAACAATTGTAGCTTTAATAACATTTCTTGGAGGAGCACAATTATTTAGTATGGGTATAATTGGAGAATATATTGGAAGAATATTTATTGAAACGAAGAAAAGACCTTTGTATACTATTGATGAAAAGGTCGGAATTTTTGAATAAGATAGTTGCTAGAAGAGTAATAGTAGAAAGTTTTTGACATAAACGTGTAGTAAAATGAATGATATGGAGTATAGAAATATATAAATAGTAATGTTTGATATTTAAGGCATAGATTCATACGGCTTGGGAACGTACTTACTCTTCTTTCGTTCTTCTTTTAAAAATCCAATTTTACTCATCATCCTAAACAACGAAGGAATACTTCTATTGTAGCCTCTAAGTCGCAATTTAACCCAGAATACAGTTAACGCTTCATTAGGATTTCTTTTTTTATGCTGATTTGGATGAGATTTAGGTCTTCTTGACTTACAATCCAATGATTCAAGTGTTCCATTAAATCTTTTTTGCCACCTATACATATTGTCTATTTGTTTTATAATGAATAGCTGCCTTCGTATTTCCATATTTTTCTGTATATTTTAATAATGATATACGATGTTTCATATCTTGTGTTATTCTATTCATGCGGAAATCATGCTTCCTTCTGGTTAGTTTTGTGTGGTAACTTAACAATACCAAAAGGTCTTGCTTTCCGCATTATTTTTTATCAATTTAGGAATTCTTGCTTTATTAGTTGAAAAGTATGAAATAGATGAAAGAATAGCAGGTTTATATGCATTGATTATTGTTACAGTTATAAGTTATTTTGGGCATAAATTCTGGAGTTTTAAAAGTAAGGAAAAATGAATCATTATCTATATAATGAAGATGATAAGCTCAAATAAAATTGACCGAAAATGCACTAAAAATGCATAATTATAATA
>Ga0209340_1001864_pt1 | contig 13495 bp, 15 predicted proteins | sample EPASupsiteSAE323_FD_187266 | JGI IMG/M metagenome (GOLD analysis project Ga0209340, IMG submission 187266) | Bioremediated contaminated groundwater from EPA Superfund site, New Mexico - Sample SAE3-23 (SPAdes) (version 2) | ecosystem: Environmental > Aquatic > Deep subsurface > Groundwater >... | reverse complement strand
TTGGACCAAGTTCATTCATATTTTTACCAATAAGGGGATTATTACCTGTTAAATTAAGATGATCACTAATAAACATAAGATCACCGGGTTTATAGTTAAGGTTAACTCCGCCTGCCGCGTTGGTTACAATTAGTTTGTCGGCACCAAGAAGTTTCATCACTCTGACAGGTAAAATTACTTCCTGCATTGAATGTCCTTCGTAGTAATGAAAACGCCCTTGCATGACAACAACATTTCTTGAACTTAATTTACCAATGACGAGTCTTCCGGCATGTCCTTGAATAGAAGATGCTTTAAACCCTGGAATATTCGAATATGGAATACTTATTCCATCAACTTGATCTGCAATATCACCAAGTCCTGATCCTAAAACAATTGCAATTTCAGGCATACCAACAATATCTTTTATTTTAGATTTTATAAAATTAAGAGAATTTTGCATATTAAATCTCACTTTTAAACTCAAGACTACGCTGGTACATAACCTGAATAAACAAGGCTTGACCACTCGGTATAATAATTAATTTGTGTTGCTGAACCTGAAGGAATATAAACTCTTGCCTGATTTTCAGGATTAATATCCATAGCAAGGCTTATAGCAGATTGAATTATTCCTGCGTGAGTAATCAGTACAATTTTTTTTTGAAAATTATCCTGAATAAGCTTATTTATGGTCATAATAACCCTATTATTAAGTTCTTTCGTTGATTCACCATCTTCAGGCCAAAAGTTACAGGGATTTTTATGGTATTCTTCCAGTATTTCAGGATATTTTTCCTGTATTTGTCTGAGAGTCATTCCACCCCAGATTCCGGCTCTGCGGTCATAGAGATTATCAAGAATTTCAAAATCTCTTTTAAATATTTTTGATAGAGTTCTTGTGCTCTGAACCGCTCTTAATGCAGAACTTGTATATATTGCATCTACATTCGGAGAACAGCATTTCAGCCAGTTTGATATTTTTTCAATTTCTTTTTTGCCCTGCTCGCTGAGGGGAGGATAATCATCAACATCGTAAAGCCGATTTTGTTCCGAGTATATAGTTGATCCATGTCCTATGAATATAATTTTACACTTTAGATCAAACACGCATTTCTCCAGACATTACTATACTTATCAGTTATAAAGTATACCACTCCTGAAATAAATTTAGAAATTCCATTTAAACAGTATGCACAGACATAAATGATTGAGGTATACATCTTGTCCAAATTTGCCATTTCATAGATAATATGTGTAGAGGAAATTTAGCAGAAACTAAATTTAAGTTGAGTATAGTATACTATACTTATTAAAGTAAGTTTATAGAGTGAGAAAAAAGTGGTTCTTGTTAATTACGCTGATCGAAAAGTAAATTGTAAGATAGTATATTGTGGGACGGGTGAGAGCGGTAAAACCACTAATTTGACATATATTTACAAACAGCTTGATTCAAAAATCAGAGGAGAAATGACAAGTCTTGAAGGCTTAAATGAAAGAACTCTGTTTTTTGATTTTTTGTCGATTGATCTAGGGGAACTGAGGGGATTTAATACCAGTTTTAGTCTTTATACTGCCCCAGGACAAAAAGAATACAATGCAGCAAGAAAATTAATTTTGAACGGCGTAGACGGTATTATTTTTGTTGCTGATTCAAGAATTGAAAAAAAAGAAGAAAATATTGAAAGCTATAATAATCTTATAGAAAATTTAAAAGATTATAATCTTTCAATTGATAATATACCAATAGTTTTTCAGTATAATAAAAGAGATGAAAGTAACATTTTAAGTCTTGAAGACCTTGAAAAAGATCTTAATAAAGAAGATTTTCCAAGTTTTGAAGCCATTGCAAAGAACGGTTCCGGCGTATTTGCTACATTAAAAGCAATTAGTAATCTTATTCTATCTAGTTTACAGTAATTGAATAGTGTATAAATGAATAATCAAGTGGATCAAAATATCAATAAGGATAATAAATCAGGATTTATGGGACTAAGCACCCAGAATAAGCTGATAATTTTAGGGTCCTTGTTATGCTCGTTCTTTATTGTTGTTGCAGCCTGGGTTGTAATAAAAAATACTCAGGATAAAATAGACGAAAGCTATCAAAACTACGGCTCAATGCTGGCTAAAACTCTTGCTGTTTCGAGTGTTGACGTTGTTTCTGGATATCCTTTAACTCATGATATTCAAAAGTTGAAGAATCATACCAGGATGCTTCTTAAGAATAACGAAGATATTTCATTTATAATTTTTACGGATGCAAAAGGCAATATTCTTTATTCAAGTAAAAAACTTTCAAGTCAGAATTCAATATATTCTGTTCCAAATGTACCTGTTATTTCTGTTAGCGGAGATACTGAAATTGTTGTTGGTACTGTTCAAATAGGTCTTACAGGATATACAAGAAACATGGTTGCAAAAGCAACAAGAAACCTGATGATTATTATATTTACAATAGCCTGGTTTTTGTCGATTGCAGCAGTCCTGATAAATACATTGCTTATCACAAGACAGATTAAACTTCTTTCAGAAGGTGTCAGAAGGATTTCGACAGGAGAGTTTGGCTATAAATTAACCTCAAGAGATCTTTGGGGCGAAATAAAGCAACTTTTTGAATCCTTTAATGATATGTCAACAAGGTTAAGGCAATATGAAGAAAAAAATATAGACCAGCTTACATATGAGAGAAACAAACTTGAAGCAGTGCTTATGAGTATTGCAAATGGTGTTGTTGTTTGTGATAACTATGACAAGATTATTCTTGTTAATAATGCTGCAATAAAAATGCTTGGCTTTAATGCTAAAGAATTGATTAACAGCAGAATCATTGATTACTGCGATTCAAATGGAGAAATCTGTTTCCAAAAGGAAATTATAAAGTTTAAAGATACTCCGCTTGAAGATATTGATGCAAAACCACTTGAAACTCAGGTTAAAATCAATAGTAAAATCATACAGGTCGTTATTTCGCCAATATTTGCTTTTCATCAGGAATATCTGGGCTATATTCTGGTTCTGCATGATGTTACAAAGGAAGCTGAAATTGACCGTATGAAAAACAGCTTTATTTCAAACGTAAGTCATGAACTTAGAACTCCAGTTACGGTTTTGAGAAGTTATATTGATACTCTTTATAATTACGGACATGAATTTGACGAAAAAACAAAAGATGAATTTATTAATGTCTTAAATAATGAGTCTGACAGATTAAACAGGCTTGTTAATGATATTCTTGATTTTTCAAGGCTTGAATCGCCTAATATTGAGCTTGAAAAAGCGCTTTCAGACATAGGCCCGATAATTGAACTTACAGCTAAGTCAATGAAAGTTCTGGCTGATGAACGAAACATATCATTCTCAATATTGATTGAGCCTAATCTTCCTAAAATTATGATCAATCCTGAAAGTATCGAAAGAGTATTAAAAAACCTTTTATCAAATGCCATAAAATATTCACATGACAGCGGAAGAATTAAAATAAGAGCTGAAATCGACAGAACAGGCAATTATATGCAAGTTATGATTGAAGACAACGGTATTGGCATTGCCAATGAACATCTTGATAAAATATTTGACAGGTTTTATAGAGTAGAAACAAAAATTCACACTATAAAAGGTACAGGACTTGGACTGCATCTTGCAAAAATTACTGTTGAAAAGCACCATGGCGGTCAGATTTTTGTAGAAAGCAAAATAAACGAAGGCAGCACTTTTGGGTTTAAAATCCCTCTTAAGACTGATGATTCGCTGGTTGAAAAAGGTTAACAAAACCAGATCATTAATATTATTAATAAATTACCCCGATGTAAAGCATCGGGGTAATTATTCTATACATAACTAAATTAACTTCTTAAGCTCTGCTTGGTGTTTTTAATTTATCTTTAACAACCTTGGCAAGTCTCTTAACACCTTCATATATTTGTTCTTCAGATGGATATGAGAAATTGAGCCTTAACGTATTAAGTCCTGAATTATCACAATGGAAAACAGATCCTATAACATAGGCAACCTTTTCATCAACAGCGGTATAAAACATTTCGGTTGCATCCATGTACTCAGGCAGGCGAACCCATAAAAATAGCCCACCCTCAGGTTTTGTCCAGCTGACACCTTCCGGCATAAATTCACTCAGAGCTTTTAACATTGCATCTTTTTTCTTTTTATAAACGCCAATAATTTCTTTAACATGGCTGTCAAAATATCCGCCTTTTAAAAACTCTGATGCAATCAGCTGATTTAATGGAGAAGTACAAAGATCCAATGACTGTTTTAAAGTAGACATTTTCTTAATTACTTCTTCAGGTCCGATCATATATCCTAGTCTTAATCCCGGTACAAAGATCTTTGAGAAAGTAAACAGAGAAATAACATTATCATAGTTACTGAGTTTGTATAGCATATCGCAGTGATTGCCTTCGAATCTAACCTGTCTGTAAGGAGAATCTTCAATAATCGGCAATTCATAATGCTTTGAGATTTCTATGAGTTGTTGTCTTCTTTCTACGCTCATAGTTACACCTGTTGGATTTTGGAAATCAGGTACTAAATATACAAACTTGCAAGTGGTATTTTGTTTTTTGAGAAGATCAAGTTTTGCAGCAAAATCATCAATAAGTACTCCGTTATCATCTGATTGTATTCCAACGGTAGCAGCTCCATAGGATTCAAAAACTTGTAATGCACCCAAATATGAAGGTAATTCAACCAAAATAGGATCAGATACATTTAAAAAGGCTCTTCCTATAAGATCCAGCGCCTGCTGAGAAGCACTTGTTACAAGAATATTTTCCGGTTTAACATTAATACCTTCACTTTTACTTATGAATTTTACCAATTCGTCTTTAAATTCAGGAACACCTTCTGTTGCACCATATTGCAAAGCTACTTTGCTATTATTCTTCAATATATTAGCAACAATATCATTTATAATTTCAATCGGAAAAACGTCAGGATCAGGTAAACCTCCTGCAAATGAAATAATATCCGGCTGACTAACGAGTTTTAAGAGTTCTCTGATTGCTGATGATTTTGTTCTATCTATAAATGCTGAATAATTCTTTATCATATTATTTCCTCCGACCAAGTGTTTCAGATATAAAAGCTATTTAACTCTATGAATATATCATACTCCTTTTTTAAGTTCCAATATTTATTCTATTTTTAAAATTATTATATAAACGAGCTGTCAAAGTATGACAAATGACGGATAAAATTCTTATGATATTATAGTTTTGTTATCTTGTTAATAAAATTTGGAGGTTGGAATGGAAAGAATTAAAGAATATCAGCTCCTTCTGTTTGGTCTTTTTCTTGCGGTTGGACTTATAATTTGTACTACAATTACAACAAAAACTCTTTCCAGAACAGGGATAGATGTAACAGGCTCTGCGAATCAGATAGTAAATTCTGATTTTGCCAGCTGGAGACTTGAATTTTCGGTAAAAGATCCTTCAATGGTTAATGCATATAAAAAAATAAGCCAGCAAACAAATGAAATAAAGAAATTTTTGATTTTAAACGGCATACAAGACAGTGAGATAGCTACTGAAAAAATCAACACTGAACCTGTTTATAAAAGAGATGAACGTGGCAATCCTACAAATCAGATAGATTACTATCAGTTTACCCGTGCTTTTACTGTTAATTCAAATGAAGTCAGTAAAATAACTTCTATTTCTCTTGCTTCTCAGGATCTTTTCAGTAAAGGCTTTCAGATAAATTCCTCTGATCCTCAATATTTTTATACAAAACTTGATAACCTTAAAGTAGCATTACTTGAAAAAGCAACTGAAAATGCGAAACAAAGAGCAGAATCAATGTTAAAAAGTACAGGTAATAGAATAGGATCTATTAAATCTTCCCAGATGGGGGTTTTTCAGATCACTCCACCTAATTCCACAGAAGTATCAGACTATGGAATAAACGATACATCCTCAGTTAAAAAGAAAGTAACAGCAGTTGTTCAGGCAGTTTTCAGAATTAATTGAGATATTTTCTACTTAATAAAATCCAATTTGGTTTATAATAGGTAAGAAAGCAGTTTCTTACGGTTAAAAATTATGCAGAAAAAAATTTGTATTTATTGTTCTTCAAGCGATGCAGTGGATCCTATATATTTTCAGGCAGCGAAAGAACTTGCAGCATTAATAGCTGCAGAAAATCATACCCTTGTTTATGGTGGAGGAAATATTGGTCTTATGGGAGAAATTGCAAGGACAGTTCATTCTTTCGGTGGTAAAGTCATCGGGGTTATTCCTGAAGGTATAAAAAACATGGGTGTGGCATATGAAGCTGCCGATGAATTTATAGTCACAAAAGACCTGAGAGAACGCAAATCTATTATGGAAACTTATTCAGATGCTTTTATTGCTCTTCCTGGAGGATTTGGAACACTGGAAGAAATACTGGAAATGATTACTCTCAAACAGCTTAATTTTCATAACAGACCTCTTATATTCCTGAATATAAATGATTTTTACAAACCACTTTTTGATATGTTTGAACATATATGCAAAAGCCGCTTTGCTAAACCTGAGTGCAAGAACTTATACTATGTTGCATCAGACCCAAAAAGCGCAATGAAGTATATAGAAGAATATGTACCCGGAGAAATTCCTCAGAAAGTATTTAAATTATAAATTGTTATTTCCCTGCTTTTTTTAGTGCATGAGAAGTCCAATGCAGTGCAAGAGCAGGTATTAATGTGAAATAAACAAGCACGATTCTGACAAGGACAAAATAATAACCAATCAATACCATCGCATCTTTTGCTTCAATTTGATAATATGTTTTGATCATTCCAATCGAAAAGTCGGTATTAAATACGTAAAAAAGAAACGAAATAATTGTGCAAACAAATCCTATTAAGAAACATTTGTAAAAAATATTTCTTACAAGAACTACATTATCAAGCATATTCACTCTCCTTTTGAGAAAATAACCTGATAAATATTAGGACAAAATACAGAGTATTTAAATTACTAAAATTGCTTATTTTAAACTAGCTAAACACAACTGTTTTATTGCCGTTTTGAAGTATGCGATGCTCTATATGCCATTTAACCGCTCTTGACAGTACAACAGTTTCTATATCTCTGCCTTTATTGGCAATATCTTCCACCGTAGCTGAATGATTAACACGGTCTACAGCCTGTTCAATAATAGGTCCTTCATCAAGGTCAGAAGTTACATAGTGAGCTGTTGCGCCTATTAACTTTACTCCTCTTGTATAAGCTTGCTGATATGGGGCAGCACCTTTGAAGCTTGGCAAAAAAGAATGGTGAATATTAATACAACGGCTATTAAGAGCTTTTGTCATTTCAGGAGAAAGAATTTGCATATAACGTGCGAGCACTACAAGATCAATTTTAAGCTCATCAATCAATTTAAGCATTTTTTCTTCTTGAACTTTTTTACTTTCAAGTGTGACAGGAAAATGATAATAAGGTATTCCATACCATTCAACAATATCTCTCATATCAATATGGTTAGATATTACAGCAGGAATTTCCATAGCAATTTGTCCGGTCTTTGTCTTATGTAAAAGATCATTTAAACAATGTCCGAATTTAGAAACTGCTATTAAAACTCTTGGTCGGTAACTGCTGTCAAAAATATCCCACTGCATGGAATATTTTTCAGCTATAGGTATAAACTGATCTTTAAGATCTTCAAGGTTTTTAACTCTATGACCGACAGAGTGAAATTCTGTGCGCATAAAGAATCTGCCAGTTACAGTATCGCCAAAATGAGAAGAAGACGTAATAAACCCACCATGATCAGCAATAAATTTTGTAACTGCTGCAACAATCCCTACCGTATCCGGGCATGTCATTGTAAATATAAACTTTTTATTTTGCGGCATATATTTTTATCATTCCATTCAATATTTCTATTCATGTTCTATCCTAACGAAATTTGATCTGTTAGTCCAGAGTTCATATATATTTAATTATACAAGGTCCAATATACTCCTATGCAGATATACAAATTTTGAAACAAAACAATTTACCGGTCGTCCAAACATTAAGTAAAGCAGAATTATGAGTTTTAAATTTAACTATAGAGTTAATACCGGCTCATGCTGACTTGAATGATAAGTTGAGAATTCAATTAGGGAAAAGGTGGGTATAGATGGCAAAACCAGAAATAAAAAAACTTAACAAGACATCAGATGCAGTAGATTTTGATTATCTGGCGGAACTGGAAGAAGATCATTTGGAACTAGGAATAAAAGACAGTGTTTTAAAACTGGATGAAGTTGAGTTAAATCTTGAAGATGATGATGAAATTTTGGTCAGCAAACCGGCAATAAAACATAAAAAAATTATCGAAAGAGAATTTAAGTCTGATGACATTCTCCAGATGTATCTTAGGGATGTTGGCCGAAAAAAAATGCTTACAGGTCCTGAGGAAATTGATCTTGGACGAAAAATAAGAGAAGGATCCAGAAAAGAAGCCCGAGAATCCAAGGCTAAACTTGTTCAGGCTAATTTGAGGCTGGTCGTCAGTATTGCTAAAAAATATGTAGGGCAGGGAGTACTTTTTATGGATCTGGTTCAAGAAGGCAGTCTTGGTTTAATGCGTGCAGCAGAAAGATTTGATTACAGAAGAGGTTTTAAATTTAGCACATATGCTACCTGGTGGATCAGGCAAACAATAATTCGCTGTATAGCAAATACTTCAAGGACAATTCGTATACCGGTTCATATGTCTGACAAAATCAGGCAGTTTAAAAAAATTAAACTGGAACTTTCTCTTGAGCTGGGCAGAGAGCCTTCTATTGAGGAATTGGGTAGTAAAATGCAAATGCCGCCTGATAAAGTGGCAAATATTAAAAAAGCTATGTCAAGAGAGCCAATAAGTCTTGACATGCCGATTGGAGAAGATCTGTTCCTTGAAGATTATGTACCTGATGATATGTACACAACTCCTCATAATAATGCTGTAAATAATCTGCTTCATGAAGATATATTTGAGGCTCTGTCAATTTTATCAGATCGTGAACAGAAAATTATAAAAGAAAGATTTGGTCTTAACGGAGAAACAGGCAAAACACTTGAAGAACTTGGAAGAATGTTTGGCTTTTCCAAAGAAAGAATAAGACAAATCGAGGAAACAGCTATTAAGAAGCTCAGAACTTCCCAGCAAATAAAGCATTTGAATGATTATATAAAATAAACTCTCTAAAAAGCCGTCTCAAAGGGCGGTTTTTTTATGCAATAGAAAGTAGGATGGGCATACTTACCTATCAAAAAGGTACTTATTATTTATAAAAGGGATTGCATCCCTTAAATCTGCCTTCATTTTCTTTGTCACCCAAAGAAAACTATGTCGGGTAAAGGGCAGAATAGCCCTTTTATAAATAATTAAGCACCTTTAAACTGCTGCCGGTGGGTAAGAGACTTTATTATCACTATATATCAACGATTATCACAGATACCCACCCTACTTTTCTGACTGCTGTATATTTAGTATTATATTATTATGCGATACTTCATACAAAATCTGCGAAATAACCTCGATTTTTGGTTCAGGAAAAAGATAAAGCTTTCCAGAGGAAATTATTGTCCTTCTAACGAACCAAAAGATAAATTATTTGACAAACTTAATGATCAAAAGAAGCTTCCGGCTTCTGAAAAAGAAAAAGAATATCTTGAAAAATACCATCTAGAAAGACTTAAAGATAATTCAAAGAAAAGAATATATCTTGAAAATCTTAGTATGCTTGAGTTTCTTGAAAATTATTTTGATCTTAAAGAAGCAAATAGCGAACTCAACGTTCTTGATATTGGTTCAAAAAATTGGTTTTATGCAGAAGGAGAATATAATTTTTTTAAATACAATTCTTTCGAGAAGAATATTAGCCTGACAGGTATAGAAATAGATTCTGCCAGGCTTTATATAGACCTTTATTCAAGGTATGATTATGCTTCATATCATATACGAAATCTTGAAAATGCCGAATATATAGCTGGGGATTTCCTGCTACACCAAAAACAATATGATTACATAACCTGGTTTTTTCCGTTTGTAACAAAAGAACCGCTCTTAAATTGGGGGTTACCTTTAAAATTTTTTAAACCGCTTAAGATGCTAGAACATGCATATTCATTATTAAAACCTGACGGAACTTTAATTATTGTAAATCAGGGCAAAAATGAATATATTGAACAGGAAAATCTGCTTGTGAAACTCGATATTCCGTATTCTAAAAAAGGCTTATTCAGGAGCAATTTTATTGATTTTAGCTTTGAAAGGTATGTTACGCTTGTGCATAAACAATAAAATTGCTGCAATATTGTATTTTAAATTATAATAACCCTTTGTTTCTGAGTTCAAGCTGATATTTAAAAGATTTTTTTACAATTCTTTCAATAAGATCATTTTTGATATCAACAAAAGCAAATCCGTTTATATATCTAATTTTTCTGCCTGCTGTTATTTGATGGGTACTATAAATATGATCACATTTAGAAGTAATCGGTTCATCAATGCCGTCATCAAGATAAAAACTGCATTCAATATCATAATAATTTTTAAGCGGTTCAGTTGAAAAATAACTGAATCCCTTTGCGCTTAGATCATTTGAGATAACAGTAAATTCTTTTTTTACTGATTTTGACCTGTCTTCATAAATAGACATAGTTATATTAAGTTTTAAAGGAACTCTTAAATACTCTCTTCTTTGAATATTGTAGCTATTAAGAGGAAAACTTAACCATAAGCCTGGTGTACTGGAAATTTCTCTGCCAATTATTTTACTTTCACCAAGGAATACACCTTCTTCAGCACATATTAAAATATTTACCAGTTGGCCATCAGGTATAGCATATGTTTTACCCTTAAAACTGGGAGTGTCTATAAGAATACGATCTTCATCTATACTTTTAATGTAACTTTTCAAGGAATGAAAATTACCTTTATCATCCTTGAATTCAATATCAAATTTTGTTAACTCTTTAATAAAATCAAAAATATCAGCCATAAATCCTACCCAAAATTATTCTAATAAATCCTCAAGTATTTTTGCATTCTTTTCAACAAGTTCTTTATCCAGTGAAATATTTTTTCTAATATAAGTTCTTAGAGCTTCCCTGATTAATTCACTTCTTGACCTTTGTTCCGCCGCCGCAAAATTATCGATTTTATTCAAGAAGTCATCAGGCATTGAGATCAGTACTTTGGCCATTTTTTTCACTCCATAATGGATAAAAATACACCATGATTATTATTATATCACTTTTCTTTATATTGATTACAGGAATTATGTAAATCTATAAAATAGTTGAGCTTACCGGATTATTCAATATGAACTTTATTAAAATTTTTTAATATCCTGTAATTATTTATAAATTTGGCAAAGTGGCTGCAAACAATTGCAGTAATTTATATATTTCTTCATAATTATCTGAAGAAAAAGCAATCTCAGATGCGGATATTCTTTTAATACCCGGTGTAAATTCTGCAATATCAGCGTGCTTTCTGTCTATAAAATCAATTTCAAGTATGTATGGAGGATTTTCTTTATATAAAATCCAGTTTTCCTTATGTTTAACTGCTGAAATAATTGCCGTTCTTAACTCTTTAAATAATTGTTCGTTTGGTTTGCATATAGCCGAAGTATAAGAAATTGCTGTCTTGGTGCAAACTGTAGTTATATTTTTGATAGCGTTTGAAGCTTCATCGCAGACAATATTATCTCCTGTTAACATAATAACAGGGACATTTTTCAATCCCGCATATATGGCATTAAGTTCAGTTTCACCGATAAGATTGTTGTTTAACTTTACACTCTTGAAAATAGAAGAAATAGTATGGGCTAATACACCTTCTTTTGAACCTGCTTGGGCATGATAACCTGAAAGAATGGCGCAGGTATATGTTTCATCAAGTCCTGCCATCATAGAAACAGGTTTGGGTTTTCCTGTTAGAAGATATACATTTTGATTTAATTCGGAAAGGTTTAAATTTTCCATGCTTCCATGCGCATCATTGATAGTTATTTTATCGGCTTTGAGTTCAAGCAGTGATTCAACAATGCAGTTTAATTCTTTATGTTGTTGTTCGATTGATTTAAAATATGATTCTCCGCCTGATTCGACAGTTTGATGCGGATAAATAACGCCGTTTGTTCCTTCCAGATCAGCAGAAATATATACGTTGAACATTATTTATGCTCCAAAAAGAATATTGTTAACATCACAAATACTATAACATAATTGCTATAGTATTGAATAAAGCGTATAAATAAAGTCTTATATTACACTTCTATAAAAAGTCTTGCTCCGACAATATTCGGTTTGCCATTGTAATAACCGGCAAAGTATCCGCCTGAAATTGGTTTATTTTTGCCATACATACTCTGACTGCTATCTTGTGCGCCTATAAACGGACTTGCAAATGGATTATTGCTTTGTTTAGGAGCAACTTTTGCGATAGACGTTGTTTGAGTTGTCGGGAATAGATTTCCAATAAAATTAACAAGATTTAATGCCATCTTACCTTCTCTTCACTCATTCTTAACTTCATACTTAGAATTTTAATAATGAAAAATTAAAAGTCATAATATGACCCTATTTTTTATATCGGAAATATTTTTTTAAACTTGATGAATTTGGTAAAATTTCATCTAAAAGGTGTAGTTAGCCTGAACTGCTAATTATTTTCACTAACTTACCTAACCCAATGAGAGTGGAAATACTTGCTATATAATGCTTATTATTTATAATAAATATAAATTAATCAGGATCTTATGAAAATGACAAAACTAAAAAAATTATTAGTCATTTTAACCTTTATAATTGCATTTTTAGGCATATCATCTAATGCATATGCTTCATTTGATAGTTCAAATATAATAATTCGGCATCTTCCAACTGATATGGCTGACTTTATAGATTCACATAATTTTCATAAAGTCGATAATAATTTTTATAGGGGCAGCCAGCCAGATAAAAAGGACTTTCAAAATTTAGCAGTACTTGGCATTAAAACAATAATAAATCTCAGAAATGAGGATAAAGATGATATCAGTAAGCAGGAAAATATTGCAAGGAAGTTTGGTATAAGTTATATAAATATTCCGATGAAAGCCAGCCAGCCGCCAACAGATAACCAGATTGCATACTTTTTTAAACTGCTTGATAATCCACAAAATTTGCCTGTATATGTCCATTGCTTGCAAGGAAAAGACCGTACAGGCATAATGACAGCTTTATACAGAATAAGAGATTATGGCTGGAATTTTGAGCAGGCTTTTTCTGAGATGAAACAAAAAGGTCATCATGACCGTATTTTTCCAAAACATAGAGAATTTTTGCATAATTTTACTCAGAATTTTCTTTTTAAAAATAAATAAGCTTGATTTAATATCCCTTAAATATTAAAATACATTCAATAATAATGTTTAGGGAGATAGAATAAATTATGCAAAAAGCAGGTAAATTAGTATTTTTACTGGTAGCAGTTTGTCTTTTAAGTCTGAATGTTCCATCATTTGCTAAAAATTCCG
>Ga0209340_1001863_pt1 | contig 13505 bp, 10 predicted proteins | sample EPASupsiteSAE323_FD_187266 | JGI IMG/M metagenome (GOLD analysis project Ga0209340, IMG submission 187266) | Bioremediated contaminated groundwater from EPA Superfund site, New Mexico - Sample SAE3-23 (SPAdes) (version 2) | ecosystem: Environmental > Aquatic > Deep subsurface > Groundwater >... | reverse complement strand
AAGTCTTTCTGCAGTGATATTACTTCCTTTTTGTTCAACATGATCCCCAAGCACTTCACGAAGTGCAGCATGGAGCAAGTGTGTTGCTGTGTGATATTTTACACTCATCTCCCCATGATCTGCCATTCCCCCTTTAAACTTTTGTTCAGCACCTTGTCGAGAAAGTTCTTGGTGTTTCTCATATGCTTCATCAAATCCAGCCTTATCTATGACTAAACTATTTTCTTTTGCAAGTTCTTCTGTCATTTCGTATGGAAATCCATAGGTATCGTACAACTTAAATACCTGTTTTCCAGATATTTCTGTTATTTTGTTTCCTGTCTTCTCAAATGCCATTTGGAATCCTTTTACAAGTTTCTCAAATTCTTTTAATCCTTGTTCCAAAGTGTTTCTAAACTTTTCTTCTTCCTTTTCCATTTCCGCAAACACAAAACTTTTATTTTTTACAATTTCCGGATACACATGACCCAAAACATCAATAACAGTCTCAGAAACTTTTGTACAAAAATTATTTTCTATTCCAAGTTTTTTTCCATGACGAATAGCGCGACGAATAAAACGTCTTACAATATATCCTTGATCCACATTCCCTGGAGCAACACCTCTTTCGTCTCCCATAATCATTGTTGCAGAGCGCAAATGATCTGCAATAACTCTCATAGAGTGCATTATTTCATCAGTTTCATCATATTTCTTTCCAGAAATTTCCTCAATCTTCTGTACAATAGACCACATGGTATCTACACGATACACTTCCTTCAATCCATTCAAAACTGCAGTGACACGTTCAACTCCCATTCCTGTATCTACATTTTTTTGTGAAGCGAGAGAATAACTGCCATCTGCATTTTTATGATACTCCATGAACACATCATTCCATATTTCCATCCAGTTTTTCTCGTCGTTTCCAGAATTAGAACCTACTGGTGGAAATTCACTCTCGCCAACCCAATAAAACATTTCTGTATCAGGACCACATGGACCTGTTTGTCCAGCAGGACCCCACCAATTATCTTTTTTTGGAAGTTTCGCAATTCTTTCTTCTGGCATTCCAAGTGATTTCCACATATCAAAAGCTTCTGCATCAAAAGGTGCATCTTCATCTCCAGCAAAAACCGTTACAGCGAGTTTTCTTGGATCAATCCCTAAATAATCTGGTGATGTTAAAAACTTCCAACTCATTTCAATAGCTTCTTTTTTGAAGTAATCACCCAAAGACCAATTTCCAAGCATTTCAAAAAAAGTCAGATGACTTTTGTCTCCCACATCATCAATATCTCCCGTACGTACACACTTTTGCACATCCGTAAGCCTCTCTCCTCCGGGGTGCGTTTCTCCCATCAAGTACGGAACAAGGGGGTGCATTCCAGCAGTCGTAAAAAGTACGGTTGGATCATTTTCTGGAATCAGCGAAGCAGAAGAAATAACCGTATGGCCATTCTTCTCAAAAAATTCTAAAAACTTTTTTCTCAGTTCATTTGTTGTGATCATACAATTACAGATATATACATTCATTCCCTATTTTAACGTATATATTCTCTTTTGTCTAGATAACAAAAAAGAGCCAACCGTACTTTCCATTTCTGGATTTCTTGTTGGCTCCTGGCGGGGTTGGAGGGTCCTCCTAGGCACGCATGCCACGGAGAATCCAATTGAACAGAGGAAGGAACACGAAAAGTATGAGCAATAGAGCTACTCCAGCGAGGAGGAGGCAACCCTCCGTACTCACATCGACACCCTTCTCCTTCTTTTCTTCCCTTTTCTCTTCCTTCTTCTTTTCACTCATGGGACCTCCTCAGTGTTTGTATTCCTAAAGAACAGTATATATTAGCGTATTTTAGGGAAAATGTCAAGTGATCTCTTGACAAAACTTGTTAAATGTTGTATAGTCCTTTGTCTTCTGAGGAGCTATCACTGGAAATTCCCAGCGAGGTGACCTCAAAGACAGCGCAACCATCAGGAGATGACCGTGCAACAACGCACGGAGTTGACCTGATATCCTCAAGGAGGACATATGCGCATTGCTAATGCTGACTTCGGGTACGACGACAACAACGGTACCCTCGTGGTCTTTCCACTTGAGACTGGTCGTCTTGCCGACATGGTCCGCAAGACCAGTGACGGTCTCCCAAAAGTCTGGGTGTTCAGGGACATCCAGACGTCCACCAAAGAGGATGGTTTCGACTACCTCACGCGTGGACTGCGCGTGGGGACGTTCAGCGACGGGAAGAACTTCATCGCCGATGCCGAGAAGCTCGGCTTTACCGTCCAGTACACTGGCATCTTTGTCCCGTTGTCGAACGGGAAGCGCCAGTCGTACTATATGGGACACCCCGCGGGCACGGGTGTGTTCCACAACTACCCGGAGATGGAGATTCGTATGGTTCGGATCGACCTCCCGACTGAGGAGACCCTGAAGTCCCGCCTGAAGTAGCCCATCATTGATACCCCGCCACAAAAAAATCCCCGTTTCGTACCACACGATTCGGGGATTTTATTTTTTATTCCTTTTATTTCACAACTCCACCACCAAGACATTCTCCATTTGCATACAATACAGCAAACTGTCCTGGGGTAACAGCGCGCTGTGCTGTTGTAAATTGTAAATATATTCTATTTTCTTTTTGTATTACTTCTGTTTTTTGTTTTTCTTGTCTATGACGCAAACGGACTTCACAAGAAAATGGAAATTGTGGTTCTCTACCAGAAATCCAATGAAGATCTTCGAGAGCAATTTCCTTTTGGAAAAGAAGTGGATCATCATCAAAACCAACAATGAGTTCATTCGTCTCCATTTTCTTTGCAACTACGTAGAGTGGTCTATTCTCTCCATTTTGTCCCTTCAGATTTGAACTCTCCACACCAATATTCCTCTGACCAATGGTATAAAAAGACAATCCCTGATGTTCACCAAGAAGAGTCCCATCTGAGTAAAGAATCTTCCCTTTTTTTACAGGGATTTTTTGTTGTAAAAAATCTTTCATTCCAACCTCTCCCACAAAACAAATTCCCATACTCTCTGGGCGTTTGGCAGTAGGAAGTTCAAATTCTTCTGCAAGTTTTCTCACTTCAACTTTTGTATATTTTCCAATGGGAAAAATTGTATGAGAAAGTTGTTCTTGATTCAGCTGATGAAGGAAGTAGGTTTGATCCTTATTCTCATCCTTTACTTCAAGCAAATGAAATATTCCATCTTTCTCTTCCACTTCTGCATAATGTCCTGTTGCAATATGGGTAAAACCCAATTCCTTTGCCTTTTCTAACCAAAAACCAAATTTAATAAATTTATTACACATGACATCTGGATTTGGGGTTCGCCCCTTTTCGTATTCGGAAAACATATACGAAATTACCCATTCCTTATATTCCTTCTCAAAATCTAAGGTCATAAAGGAAATATCCAATTTTGCAGCAACTCTCATGGCATCACGTCGGTCCTCTTTCCAGGTACAAACACCACTCACTTCCCTAGTATCACTCCATTGTTTCATATATGCCCCTACAACATCATATCCTTCTCGTACCAAAAGAGCAGCGGCTACAGAAGAATCCACCCCGCCGGACATTGCCATAAGAATTTTCATGTCTTTTTTATTCATATGCGTATTTTAGCAAAAATAAGGGAAAAGTCAAGCTATTTCCCCTCTTCTATTTTTCAATATTTCGCTTATTTTAGCTATTTCTCAACAAAATTACCCACCTTTCCCCTTGACAAACACCCAAAAATCTGCTATTATATACGTGTTGTAGCTAGTGAGCACACTATCTGGTTTCCAGGTTTTGTCTCCGCAGCTATGACAGGTGGGTGGAGAGCCGTGGCGCAAGCTGCGGTTCTCCTGTTTTTACAGAAGACCAGAGGATATTCTCTGGTCTTTTTTGTTATAATTTTTCTAATCTTTCCTTTACTTCCTCGTTCTCCGGATCAAGCTTCAGTGCAAGCCTATAATACTTCTCTGCATTCTTTGAATCACCCACTTCGTCATAATATACACCAAGCCCAAAGCTGGCATTTGCGTGAAGTGGATCTAATGCAAGGACTCGGAGCCAAAGTTGTTCTGCCTGTTTCCTATCCCCTTCTATATTTCTGTTAAATGCATACGCAGCAAGTCGATACAGCGCTTGCGGATTATCTTGAATATCCTCAAATATTGGAGCAAATGTTTCTACTGCCTTTGTATAATCTTCTTTCCCTGCATATATTTCTGCTAAATCCAAATAGGCTTGTACATAATCTGTCTTCAGAATAATAGCATCACGTAAATACTGTTCTGCTTTTTCTATCTCTTTCCTATATTGATATGCTCCTGCCATTCTCCAAAAGAGCACAGGATTCACAGGATCATGGAGAATTGCTTCGTCGAGAGTAATAATGAGCCAATCATTTGCATTTTCTACATTCACTGGTCGTGAATTGAGATACAGTGTAGCAAGGACTTCCCAATTCTGACTCTCACTTGGGTCCTTTTCTGTTGCAGTTTTTGCCAATTCTACAGCCTTTGCCAAATTTGCAATAATTTTATTCGCATCTGGCTGTTCTTTTTGTGATTCAATTCGTGTTAATTGTAAATATCTTTGTGCAAGTGTTCTTGTATATTCTGGTCGCGCACTATACAACAATGCTTTATGATTTTCTCCAATACTTTCCTCAAGAACATTTGTTTTTTCTGCTTTGGTAAACCAATACTCTGCATACGCCTGACGGAATACAAAAAATTGTCCTGCAACAAAAATACAAAATACCAAAAGTGTTCCAAAGAGAATAACAAATGAATATTCATTATTCCAAGAAAAAGTATATATTTTTTCTTTCATTATATTTGGCATGATGGTATAGAGCCCAATCACAAAAAGTCCGAGAAGCGTAAACCAAAGCCACCATTCAAGAAAACCCGCTGATCCAAAAAGAATATACAGTGTTGTCAAAAACCAGACAATTCCAATAACGTGCGTCTCATATTGTATAACATCACTTCCTTTGTTCAAAAACTGTTTTGTTTTCTCAAGTAAATTCCCTTGTTTTGTGCGGATACAAGAACCAACAAACAAACCCAGGGTAATAATAACAACAAGAGAAAAAGCAAGTACCCCAAATATTCCTTGATCAAAAAACATTTGGAAAAAAGTATGAGAAGGGAGAGCGTATTTTTCTAGCCATTGCAGTGTATAATTTTCTTCCATTCCTCTATACAAACTATACACTGAAGAAAAATTCCCATGACCATAACCAATAAACCCACGAGTGAGGTGTTGTGTAAGTGTTGTTTCCATCAAAGCAACTGTAGAAGATGTTGAGGCTTCTTGTCCCCGATGAAAAAGACTCCAATCCATTTTTACAAAGACAAAAGAAAATAACGAGGATAGGAGAATAAGAAACCAAGCGACAAGATATATTTGTTTTGTATGTTTAAAATACATAAACCCAAAAGTCAGAAGGAGGAGAAGCCCAAATGACATGAGGAGAAGTATTGGTGAGGCTGGAGTAAGAAGGAAAAAAAGGACAAGAGCCAGGACGGCAGATACGGATAATATTATTCTCTCGTATAATGGTAATTCTCTTTTTCCAGCAAGCCCAAGCGTAAATATTCCAAGTGTACCAATCCAAAAAGCAGTGCTTGGATGTGGAAGCATTTGAGAAAAGAAAGGAACATCACGGAAAAATACAAATGTAATAAACACTCCCAAGAGAAAAACACCATTGGACAGCGCCAAGGCAGAAAGACCGAGCTTCCACTGAGAAATTTTGTGTATGTGATGTGTTAAAAGAACAAACCAGAACACCAACTGGAAAAGAATATATACATTCAAGACAAAAATATTTGGTTCAATGCTATAACTCCGAAAAATCTGCAAAGAAAAAAACGAGACAAAAACATTCACGAATAAAAATAATAAGAGTGCTTTTTGTACCATGGAACTTCGCAAATACAAATTCTTTTCTCGGTAGACTCCATATGCCCAAAAAATAAGGATAAGAATGTTCAAAAAAGACAGAAGTAATACTTTTGGGTAATCAAAACCATTACGAAATAATGGAAATACAAAGAGTGGAATAATAAATATTCCACTGTATACGCCAATTCTTCCTAATTTTTCACCAATATCCTGAAACAATTTCATACTATTTGTCCAAAGGGTCTCTGAAGTCTACATCATCTTTCTTTTTATTATCAAAATTTCCGGAATTATTCTTTTTTTTCTTTCGTTTTTTCTTTTTCCTGTCTCCGCCAAAACCATTTCCACTGGTGTTTCCATTTCCTTGTCTATTCTCTTCTTTTGGTTTTAACTCTCCTAAAGATACTGTTTTCTGTGGTACCACAGGAGCATGTTGTGGACGATCATCTCTTCTCTTTTCTTCTTTTTTTTCCACATGAACTATATCATCTTCCTCCCCTATTCCAGACATTTCACTCCAACGAATAATCTTTTCTTCAATTACATCTCTTGGACGTGAATATCTTTCACGGGATACCCGAATAACTTTTTCCTGGCTTCCAGTTCTTTCACTCAAAGGAGGAAGTGTCACAGCACTAAATGGCTGAGAAGCAACCCCATCAATCATCAACTTCAAAAATACGCAATACTTGGATAAATTTACTAAATCCTCTTCAATAAATACTGGGGTAAACTCCTTCACAAGATGTTCTGCATCAGCACCACCAACACGGAAGCTCACAATTGTTCCAACGTTTCCAAATACTGCATCTGCAACGATTTCATCAAGCTGTGCAACATATTGATGAGCCATAATAAGTCCAAGGTGATACTTTCGTGCTTCAGACAAAATGTTTGCAAAACTTGGAGTTGCAAAATTTTGGAACTCATCTACATACAAGAAAAAATCTTTTCTTTCTGCCTCTGGCAAATCTACACGTTCCATGGCTGCTAATTGGAGTTTGGTAATAAGCATACCTCCAAGAAGTCTACTGTTATCTTCTCCAATTCTTCCTTTGGAAAGATTCATAATAAAAATCTTTCCACTATCCATAATCTCACGAACATCAATTGTAGACTTCACCTGTGCGACCATGTTGCGGATAATACTAGCAGACAAAAACTGACCAATTTTATTCTGGATAGGCGCAACCGCTTCTGATGCATAGCGTTCATTGTATCCAGCAAATTCATTCACCCAAAAAGCTTTTACAACTGGATCCTTAATCTGACCAACAATTTTTTTTCTAAATTTTTCATCTCCAAGCATTCTATTAATTCCGAGGAGTGTTGAACCAACACTATCGAGGAGTGCCAAGAGTGTGTTGTTCAAAATATATTCCATACGACTGGACCAAACATCTGGCCAAATCTTTTTAAATGTCCCCATAAGACCAGCAACCACCAAATGTTTCTGTCTCTCATCCTTTACTTCCAAAATATTAAATCCAATCGGATGATCAATATCTGATGGATTAAAATACACCACATCGTTCAATCTCCAGGATGGAATAAAATCCAACATCTTCTCAGCAAAATCTCCATGTGGATCCACAAGAGCAACCCCATGTCCTGCATAAATATCATGCAAGAACATGTTCTCCATCATCGTGGACTTTCCCATGCCGGTTTTCCCAATAATATACATGTGTCTCAGACGATCATCTTTTTTTATACCAAAACGTCTCATTTGGTTTCTAAAGTTCGTAGCAGCAAAAACACAAACACTATCTTTGGTTTTTTCTACTCCGTCTTTTCTTGTTAAATTTGGTGCTGTCATATATTTTTCTTTTTCTTTAGTATACCAAATATCCTCCACCTTGTCATATTCCCCGACTTATCCACACTTGCATATATAATACTAAAAAGGTATTATATATACAGAAACAAAAATATATTCACATAAAAGAAAAAAATATGGAAAATACCCCACAAACCCTTATTGGGACAAAACTCCCGGACATTACTCTTGAAGCTTTTTTTGATAATCAAATAAAAAAGATAAACCTCAATGAATCCAGAGGAAAATGGCTTGTCCTTTTCTTCTACCCAGCGGATTTTACTTTTGTTTGCCCAACTGAGCTTGTAGAGCTTGCAGGAAAATACCCACAACTGCGAGAAATGAACACAGAAATTATGAGTGTGAGTACAGATACCGTATTTGTACACAAAGCGTGGTATGATCACTCCCCTTCTATTAAACAAATACAATATCCTATGCTTGCAGATCCAACAGGAAAACTCTGCAAAGCTCTTGGAACATATATACCAGAAGAGGGACTTTCTTACCGTGCAACATTCATAGTGGATCCAGAAGGGATAATTAAAGCATACGAAATGCATGACAACAGTATTGGGCGAAGTGCAGATGAACTGATAAGAAAAATTCAGGCAGCACAATATGTATTGTCTCATGGAGGCGAAGCCTGTCCAGCAAGTTGGAAACCAGGGAAAGAAACTCTTACACCAGGGCTTGATTTGGTCGGAAAAATATAACACTCAACCAAAAATTCACCTGGTCTGTACAACCAGAATGTGAAAAGTACGGATAAAATATGCTATACTAAAAAAGAAGAATACATTTCTTCTTTTTTAGAAGATAATTTATATAAAATATGTATACAGAAAAAAATTACACTCATCTCCTTGGTATTCCAGGCATGAGCGATACTCTCCTCACAAACCATTTTACCCTCTATAGCGGATATGTAAAAAATACCAATACTCTCAGAGAAAGACTCAAAAATCTTCTTGAAGAAGATAAAACCGGTCCAGGAGAATATGCAGAACTCAAACGGAGATTTGGTTGGGAATTCTCAGGTATGCGTCTTCATGAATTGTATTTTGATGCTATGACAAAAGAAGTAAAAGAGATACAATCAAAGACAAAAGAACTTATAGAAAAAAACTTTGGTACTGTAGATAATTGGAAAAAAGATTTCATAGCCACTGGTTCCATGCGTGGTATTGGTTGGGTACTTCTTGTACATGACAAAACAACAAACACCCTCATGAACATATGGATCAACGAACATGATACAGGACATCTTCCAGGCCTCACACCACTCCTTGTCATGGATGTATTTGAACATGCCTACATCACCGACTACCAACTCAAAAAAACAGATTACATACAAACCTACATGAACACTATTGATTGGGAGGTTGTGGAAGAGAGAATATAGAAAAAATACAAGTAAAAGTAAAAAACACCTGAGAAGGTGTTTTTTTTATTGCAGCGAAACAAATTTTGTATAACGTGCACAAATATACGATATTGTCTAACAATATTGGAGAATAAACGTAAAAATAAAATTATTTTATCGTTTCTTTGCAGATATACAATCCGCTTTTGTCTGTCCTACAATTTAACCCACATTCATAATCAAATGTTGGGTTACTACCCGCAGTCTGTGCAATCCAATTTCTACAATCTTTCACTGTTTCAAAATCACTCTGTATTTTCCACTTAGATGAGTTGCTAATGTCATTTTTATCAGGATAATAAAATCCAGTCCATTCTTGTGTTAGAGAGCAACCTGACAACAAAGTGGCTGAAATAAGTAGTAAAAACATTTTTTTCATAACTAGATAAAATAATTTTATTTAGCTTGTGAGTTGTATATATAATACTAGACGATTTACATTTTACTTTTCTATTGAGTTTGAAAAATCTGTAAAAATTGATTCATCAAATCTAGAATCGCCTTATGATCTTCTTTAAGAAACCATTTTTGATTACCTGATAAAACATAAGGATTTTGTTCACTATTAACTAAACAACATATAAATTTTATACCAGGAACTTCATCTGGTATCTCTGAACAATCTACTCCATGCTCAAAGTGATCTCTGACTTTTATTTTTGAATACAGATGCTGATATTTTCCTTTTAAATTCGCCACAGATGAATCAGTTTTTGCAGTTTTTTCAACAATTCGGAACAGGCGACGTAGAATTACCATATAAAAATCAGCATCGTGTGTTGGGGGAACACCCAATGGCATAAATTCCTTTTTTAATATCCTTGTTTTTTGAAACTCCAAAGCATTGATCCCTGAATTTACCTTAGAAACCAACAAATGTTTGGTCTGTTCTGAATTAACCATACAAAAAAGTAAAATGAATTTTGTCTAACGTTCCGGCATAGCCGAAGTTTAGCAGTGGTAGTGAGCACTATTGCTCACTACCACCAAATTTTGGTGAGAAAAATCATACATTTTTTATAATCCTAAGCTGTCCATGTCTTTGTATAATAATTTTCTTTGTTCTTCTGTTAAATTATTTTCTACTTCATCGCTGATTACCTGTCCTTCTTCATCTGATATCTCCAATTTTCTCGTTATACTTAGCAATTTTATTTCGTTCCTCAACTGGAATACTGTAATTAACTTCCTTAAATAATTCCCCCATATTGCAGCATTGATGTAGAAAACAATTAAAAAATATAGAAAGAAATACCGTATATCATCTGTATAGAACAACAATATTATTATTAATAGTACTTCAGTGATGAAACCAACAATCATTCCTGTTTTTTTCATATTTTTATGGATTAAAGTGTAAAAGAATTATCTTATTCCATGAACCGACTATACCATATTAGGCGATGGTTTTGCTGGGTCTGCTATACTGTTTACTTCAACTCCTTCTTTCTTCCATTAATCTTAATACTTCATGAAAAGTTTTATTTCAATAATCCACTAAACTTTTAATGATTTCCTACAACGTGCGCGATTATACGAAGCATTTACGCGAGATACAGAGAATAGAAATAGTAATTCAAATTATATATGCCTTTTCTATATAATACAGTACCAAATATACATTTTTTTACAAGTCTACCCCTCCATAAACTCCTTTATTCTCGGATCAGTAAATACATGTCTGGGTTGGAGTTTGGTGGTGAGGGTCATACCTTCTAGGGTTCTACATCTGCTCAGGGCTACATAGGCCTGTCCTGGGGCAAAGGTACCTCTACCAAAATCTATATGGACTTTATCAAAAGTCTTTCCTTGCCCCTTATGTATGGTAACAGCCCAGGCAAGTTTGAGGGGAAATTGTGTAAAACTTCCAGTTACTTCCGGTTCAATCTTTTTTGTTTCATCATTCAGGACATAACGTATAGCATCCCAGCTTACTGTTTTAATATCATCAAAAGACCCATCATCAAAAAGTACACGTACAGAATCCTCTGTTGTTTTAATCACCTTTACAATATCCCCGTTCACCCATCTGTCCTGTGCATCATTGTTCAGAAGCATAACCTGAGCACCTTCTTTTATTTCTAATGCTTTTGAAGTCGGTAAATCCTTTTCTTTGTAATCCCCTGTTACAACTCCAGGATATGAATACTGTTTGAATGGGAGTTTATCCAATTCCCCCATATTTATGGAATTTGCCATTTCATTTGTGGTTACAAGAGAAATAACAGATTCATTTGCTGGTTTTGTATAATTTTGTACATAACGGGTATTGATGAAATCAATATCTGTATTTGTAAAAGAACACATGCGAAGATTATCCAATGTACGCACAAATTCATTTTGTGCTTTATCTTGTCTGTATACTTTGGTAAGTTCTTTTTTTATGAATCCTGCTTCTTTGTATACATTGGAATCAAAAAAATATGGACTTTTATACACACTTGTAAAAAGTTCTTTCTCATCATTCATGACTATTGGGGGAAGTTGGTACAGATCACCAATAGCAAATACTTGTACTCCACCAAATGGTAATCCTGGAGTTGGTCCGTTCATTCTCATGAATTTGTCTATACAATCGAGAAGATCCGAACGTACCATAGATATTTCATCAATAACAATGGTATGTATTTTTTTATATATTTCTCCTTTATCTCCCCACAGTTTTTTTATACTCTCAAGTGTTGTTTGTGGATGAAACTTAAAAAAAGAATGAATTGTTTGTCCTTGTACATTTACTGCTGCTACACCAGTAAAAGCAAGAACAACAATATTCTTTTGTGTGGTACAACGAAAATGCTTCAAAAACTCAGATTTTCCAGTTCCTGCTTTTCCTGTTAAAAATATATTTCTATCCGTGTTTTCTAGAATGTCCAATACTTCTTGCTTTTCTGCATTGAGATCAAATTCTAATGGTTTTTCTATTTTCGCAAGTTTTCTACTCTCTCGTCTTTTCCCTACTCCAATTTTGGCTAATTTTACTTTTGTTTTTGTAGGTTTCCGAGAATACTTTTTTTTATACATTGTATTACTGTTATATGCAATTCCGTAACACTTATAATACAAGATGGAGAGTGTAACGTCAACAAACAGACTTGACATTCACCATTATTTCTGTTATGCTATTCTGTTGCCAAATTTTTGGCACCTGCACAGGCACAGTTGCCTGGGATTCTACCCAGAGGTGGACCATGCGCTGTGGATGGTGTTACGCCGAAGGTGGACATCACACTGGATGTCCAGAGACTGTGAAGAACCCTGCGGACAAGGTGGACATGCTCGTGAGGTGGAATCAGGGGTACACCTCTGGATGGAACCATCTCGAGAGGACGCCTGAGGAACTCAATGACGCAACCTTCCGGCTTGGAGCTGGTGCCGGAAGTGTTGCATTCGATGAATGGTATAACTGTGACAGGTAAGTCACTCATCACTCTGATGTAAGGAGACTTCCATGAAAGTCGATGACATCCCCGGAGTCAAAGTCATTTTCGTAAACACGGCTCGTATCGACAGACCGGACGATCCGTCCCTTCCGTACAAGCTGGAGGCGAAACTCCGACTGGACTCAGTCGCATGTTCGTGGGGCCTGAAGGCGGCGGTCGGAAATTTCGAGATCATCGTCATTAGGGCTATGACATATGAAGCATTGGAACAGGCCATGATGGCCTGTGACGACCTCAAAACAAACCCAAGACTCGTCTGCATCGAATTCACCAGCCCAAGTGGAGTAACGATCCACAAGGGTAGAGCCAGTTAAGCCCACCCACCAGCCTGCTTGCAGGCGCCCCATACGAAAGTGTGGGGTTTTTCTTTTATGCAAAAAGCACCTTTCGGTGCTTTTTTATTTTCATTTATTCTATTACAGGAATCTCAGTAATCTGTACATCATCCACATATCCTATTCCGTTCGACATGGAGATTCTTAGTATAACATTATTGGTTGTAAACCAATTACCATCAATTGTTCTTTCATAGTTTGCCCACTGTCCGCTGGTTGGATTTAATGTTATTGGTACACCTTGTACATCGCTGTTTGCATTACTGTCTCCCATAATGGCATTTCCTGTGCCACTTTCTATTTTATACCAAAAACTGAGGTGATACATTTTATTTGGGAGAATAGATAATTCTTTTTGGAGCATACCAGTAGCACCAGTAACAGTTCCATCCAATTTCATACTTACGAATCCTCCATGTTTTTCTATTTCTGTTTTTGTGAAATTTGTTGAGCCTCCCCAAGCAAGCCACTGTGAGGTACTTGGTTCTTCCATATCTCCGTCTTTAATAATGACTATTTCATCAGCCTCTTCGAGGAATATATCGTCTATATATGCTTCACCATATCTTGTGCTTGCACGGAATATGACATTT
>Ga0209340_1001862_pt1 | contig 13507 bp, 12 predicted proteins | sample EPASupsiteSAE323_FD_187266 | JGI IMG/M metagenome (GOLD analysis project Ga0209340, IMG submission 187266) | Bioremediated contaminated groundwater from EPA Superfund site, New Mexico - Sample SAE3-23 (SPAdes) (version 2) | ecosystem: Environmental > Aquatic > Deep subsurface > Groundwater >... | reverse complement strand
CTTGATCTTTAATAATCTCCCCTCCTTCCGGGTTGGGAGTCCCGGGAGTAATCCCTGCAAGTTCCATTGCTTTTGCATTGGCAAAAACCGAATGACCGCTGGCATGAGAAAGAAATACCGGGTTTTGAGGAGAAACAGCACTCATCGAATCGTGAACAGGTAAACCATTCAGACCCGGTACCGGGGGCTTATCCCATTTTTCCTGGTGCCATCCCCTGCCTTCGATCCATTCTCCCGGTTTGGCTTTCTTTACTGCTTCCGCTACCATGGTGATGATTTCATCCCAATTTTTTACTTTCGTTAAGTCGAGCTTAATCAACGAATTCCCCAAACTTTGAAAATGTCCGTGCGATTCGATAATACCGGGGATAACCAGTTTTCCTTTCAAATCGATAACCTGTGTGGATTTGGAGATGAACTTTTTCACTTCCTCTGTGTTTCCGACGAAAATAATCCGGTCTCCCGATACGGCGAGTGCCTGGGCTAAGGGTTTAGTGTCGTCTACTGTGACGATCTTACCGTTTAATAATACAAGGTCTGCTGTTTTTTGCGTGGAAGCATCAACCATAATGCCGAGTAATAAAAAAAGAACCATGCCAAAATAAAAATGTTTTCCAATCATGTGACGGCCTCCAGTCTTCGAATATAAATTTAACATTAACTATAGAAGAGTAGTATACTCCTTCTTTAGATTTTATTCAATGGGAAGGGAAGAGGTTTCTATTAAGCGTGACGATCGTAAAAAGTCTGGATTTGATCGATAAAAAGAATAATCGTTTCGTAAGTGATTTTAGGTTCAGTTAATGGAGGTATTTTTTTGATAGATGGATTCTTTCCGTGAGCAACCCAGTTCCTGTAGTTCAAAATCTGTTTCATTCTTCCCAGGACGGGTTCTTTCACTGCAAACTTGAATAAATCGATAATTTCTCCAATCCTCCATTTTTCAATTTCCACCCGGGCCATTTTGTCGATATTCTCTCCCAATTTATCCGGTATTACCGTTTGTAATATTGAACTTTTAAATATTATCTCATCCCGTAGTTGACGTTCAAAGCTGGCGAAAAGTGCCAGAACAATTAAATCTGAAAATTCTTTCTCCGACGTTTTTATCTTTTCAATTACAAGAAGAGGATTCTCATTTTCAAATATGTTTTTATTGTAAAGTTTGGGTATTTTTTTTGAAATTACACGCTGTGTTACTTTTATCGAATCTTTGATAATCAAATAATTATCATAAATAGACGTAATAGATTCTTTATTCAACTTCAATTGATTCTCTCCAATAAGGCCAGGAAAACCTCTTTTGTGAACAGTGGTTTTTTCCCGATGATTTGCTCAGCTACCCAATGCCACCCCTCTTCTTTTACTGCATTCATTTTAAAAGGTATAGTATTAATCACTCCATTACCTATCTTTTCTACTATCTCGAATCCCGGGGTGTCCGGTTTCAGATAGACAAGGCTCTCCTCTCCACTTGAACCGGCCAATTGCACTCGCCCCTCAGCGGCGATTACAAAAGCCCCATACGGGGTGAGTGAAAATAGTTGCTCATTTTCCCTGGTAAAAAATTCAAGTTTTTTGGATTCATAAGATATGAGCGTTCCTTGAGTTAGGGTTATTTCTTTTTCTATTTTGTCGTATTCGATCTTTTCCTCATCCAACCATCCACATACCTTGTTGTACAATTCACTTACTCTTTTATTAAATAAATCGATCTTATCCTGGATTTCTTTTTTCATATTGAACTCCTTGGTCTGTATTATATCATAAAAAATACAAATTTAAAAATTTATTCTTGCTTTCCGGCTTGATTTTTTTTCATTCATTTAATAGAATATATTTTGATGCCGGTGATGTAGATGATTTCTATAATGTCGGAGATGTTTCGCACATTCGGGTATCTCATGGAGGTATACGGTGTTTACAGCAAGAAATATTATTCTTTTTCTCTCATTGTTCATTTATGTATTGATACTGATCTCATTCAATAAAGCACGCAAGAAATATTCGGGCGGGAAAATCGGAGAAGTCATTAAAATTATTATCATTACTGTAATTCTTCTCTTCGTATCGGAATACATCCGTGCTTTTGAGACACTTATCCCGGAAAACATTTCCTTCATCATCGAAACGGTTTTTAAAACAATGGCGATATCCTTCCTGGCATACGGCGGTACTAAAATCGCTTCAAAATCCTGACAATACAGCCCGAAAACCACCAACCAGGAAAGTAAATTCTTTAAGATAACAATTGGTAGCTCTATGTCTATAGTTTTTTTTTGCATTTTACTGCAAATCAAGTTATAATACCACTTTAACTCAGAAAAAAAGGAAAACCGAAAAATGCTAAAAAAGACAATTCTAATTATAGTACTTATTATTTCTTTCTTTGGGTTGACATTTCCTGTTTTCGGGGAAGACAAGGCAGAAGAACCGAAAAAAGAAGAACAGTCTAAAAACTGCAAAAACCGGATTGTTGGTGCCCCGGTAATTTATTATACTCCTGAAACCAGACTGGCTTACGGCGGTGCAGCAAGTTTTGTCACCCGGTTCTGGGGATGCGAAAACGGTACTCGTCCATCTTCGTTTTCTCCCCTTATGATTTTTACACAGGAACGCCAGTTCAAAGCTCTCCTGAAAAATGAAATCTACTTCAAAAACAACAGCTACCGCCTCCTCACTGAAATCAAAACCGAAAAATACCCGAATAAGTTTTTCGGAGTAGGAAACAACACCTTAGAATCCGATAAAGAATTATATACATCTCGCTCTACTTCATTTTTAATCTCCTTATCCAAAGGCCTCGGGAAAGGCTTTAATATAGGAATGGAGTACTATTATTCCCACTGGAACATCATAGAGAAGGAAGAGGGCGGGTTATTGGATTCCGGGTTATACTCCGGGAGTAATTCAGGAACGTTATCTGCGTTTGGGTTCCTGGTTAATCATGACACGCGAGATAATATTTATTCAGCTACAACCGGTGATTTCGTTGAATTCAACACACGCATTTATCCCAAATTTTTAGGAAGTACATATTCGTTCGCCACATTCTCTCTTGACGCCAGGAAGTATTTCTCAGTATTCAAATCTCATGTGATTGCATTGCAAGGATTACTGAAAGTCCAATCCGGGACTGTCCCCTTCATGAATTATGCACAACTCGGCGGACAATATCTGATGAGAGGCTATTTCGAAGGTAGATACAGGGATAAAAACCTCCTGGCTATCCAGACCGAATACCGCATGCCTCTCGTATGGAGATTCGATATCGTTGGATTTCTCGGCCTCGGTAACGTATCAAGCCAATTCGACACAGAACTTTTTAAATTCAAACCCTCTTACGGACTCGGAATTCGTTTCATGTTCGATAAACGCGAACGCATCCAGGTTCGATTGGATTATGGTTGGGGAAAAGGCACGAACGGTTTCTATGCTTCTATATTCCAGGCCTTCTAACCTACTTTCTTGACCTACTTTCTTGAAAGAAAGTAGGCAAAGAACTTCTGATAAGAGGTGATTAATATATTGGAATTGCACAATTATCGTAATACCTTTTTTTGGTGTTGGAATATTTCTTAAACAGGCAAAGAACTTCTGACAAGAGGTGATTAATATGTTGGAATTGCACTGGTATCATAATACTTTTTTTGCTGCTGGAATGTTTCTTTTTCTTTATTCGCATCTATTTGCGTTCATTAGCGGTTAAATTAAAAGCCCAATCCTTTTACCTGACTTCCAGGTCCTTCTTGACTGAATCGTATCCTTCGGTTAAACGGTTATTGGCTTCCTGGAATCGTTCCTTACCTACTTCATATAATACACGATTGCAGATTGCTACAAAATCCCAGAACCGTTTCTCCGAAAAATTCGCAGCAGATGGATCTTCGGAATTCAGGCGATAATCTTTGCTCATTCGTTGAATATCCTGTACCCGGATTTCAATGTTTTTCATTAACTCCTGGATATAATTGATCACATCCAGGTCGATATATAAATCACCTGCATACCCGGAAAGTTCTCCCATATCCGAAGTGGCTTTGGCTTTGCGGATCGTATCGAATATACCGGCAGTGCGAAATAACGCGACCTTAAAAGCTTCTTCGTAATTAACAGCTTTTGTTTCATAGGAAAGAGGAGATGAATCATTGCCTTTTTCAATGTAAGCGAGAGAATACTTTGTGAAAAAGGATCGCTTCCCTACAATCAGATGCAGATGATTCACCAGTTTTAATAAAGTATCAAGCTGGGAATACGGGTAAAAAAGACTTTTAAAATTTTTTTCGGAACGGTTTTTCATGGAGAGGAGGTCTTTTAATTTCTGAATAAAGATGGGAGCTGCTTCATCGCGGATTAGTATTATCGCCTGGTTGCAATCTTTGACAGCCTGTTGGTCGGAAGGATAGTCTGTCAATTTTTTCCATTCCCATTTCTTTTCGGCATATATATATGAACGGATGGTATCGGAATATTCTTCAAATTTCTTGTTTGACTCGATATCCCGGGAAGAGGAAGATTGTTTTTTCAATTCTTCGATGAGCTGGAATAGTGGTACTTTGGATGAGACATATTGAGCCATTTCCTGTTTGCCGCACACCTGGTAATAATGAATTGCCTTAGCATGATCGCCGTTCAGGAAAAAGGTATTTGCCAGCCATTCAGCACATTTGCTTTTTATTTCACCGGTTTGGTTTCCACAGTAGGATTCGGCTTTATAAAGCACATCGCCGCGGTAATAGGCTTCCATAACCTGGATATGGTCCCCCGCTTTCGCGTAAAGATCAGCCGCTTTGATACAATCTCCGTCTTTCAAATAAGCAACTGCTACTTTACCATAGGCGTCTTTTTGTTCCTGGCCTTCCAGGCTGTTACAGTATTTTTCCGCCTGGATTAATTTACTTTCTGCGATCAGTTTATCAAGGTTGGTTCGTTTACATCCGGTATTTACTCCTGTTATAATAACCAGGACCATAATAAACCATAATGATGTTACTTTAACATTTCTTCTAAAAAATCCAGTATTTTGCGTCTTCATGGGTTACCTCATCATTCTTTATTATAGCAAAATATATTGGAAAATGAAAGCCTCATAAAGACCTTGTCAATTTGTATACAATAATAAAAACCAATCGTGTAGTAACAGGTACCCGAAACTTCGCGTACTCATTTCTGATGTCTTTTACAATATCTTCTCCCAGGCTCCCATTATTATAGTATGAGAAACAAATCCAGAATTAAAACCGAGTATCGAGCGCAAAATTATATATTTCAATTCTGGCGGGTTTAGGTTGGTTTTTTGAATTAACCGGATTTTGGAAGTCTTTCACGAAAAATCCCTCCATAACCGCCTCATATATAATACCTTTTATGCGTCCCCCTTCTCTCGGTTCTAATATATCGAAATAAGCGTGGATTTTTCCTTTCCCCTCGGTTGTCGTCATTTCCATTAGCCCGTTTTTAAAACGGGTGCGACCTATGACCGGGGAGAAAATCATTTGAACCGAAGAGTGGGAATCCCTGGCAGAAAAGCGGAGGGATTCTTTTGATTTTATATACCGGGGATCGAGATGGAGAATAAAACCCCTATCTGTACCAGCGTTAAAAAGTTTAGCCGGGAAATAAACGCAATAAGAACTAATTTGAGGATAGACGGAATCTGTTCCTCCGATATCAGCGAATGTTTCGTCCAATTCAAAAGTATATGGCTTTCCATTCATATAAATGGCGAAAGGTTTTTGGTTTTTGTAGGAGTTCCCGCATCCTGCTAAAAGCAATATAGTTAGCAGAAGGGGAAATAATCTTCTGTATTTAAATACTTGTCGATTCATTTAATAATTCCTTTTACACATAGCATTCCGGATTAGCGAATATTTCTTGTTTTTAAACCGTTTTGTTTTAAAGCCGGTTTAGTAGAGTGTCATTATACCATATATATGAAAAAAATCAATTTCCATCAAGGAAACTCTGCAATTCACATTTTGGAATAACAATATATTCTGTAGGGATAGGTCGCCCTACAAAAAATCCATATATAGAATAGAAATACCGAACTCTGAACCATAAAGAAGTTTGCATCAAAGAAATTTCTAAAATGCGAATTACTGTTTGCTCTCACCAGTGTTGATTTGAGATACGGTTTTAAAGTATAATAAACTATGAAGTAGTATAATGAATACAAATTAAATAGAGAATATTTTTTATTACCAGGCTTAACAGGTGTTAAACTCGCATATCGTTCAGAAACTAAAAATATTGGAGGAAAACAAATGAATAAGAACCAGTGGAAAACAATTGTGTTAATAATTTTCTTAATTCTTATCAGTAATATAGGCTTTTCAAAAAAAATCGCAGAACTGCCGGATGTTATGAAACCCAATTATATTCACATCCTGGGAAACCGGATGTATATCGTCGAAGACATTTCAATATCCATATTTTCGATGCCCGGTTTCAAACTCGAAAAGACGTTCCTTCGCAAAGGAAGCGGCCCGCAGGAAATAACCGAACCTCCAATCGTAACCGTTCTCAAAGATTCTCTCGCCGTATATTCCCTGGGAAAACTTCTTATCTACTCTCCTTTGGGTGAATTCAAAAGTGAAATGCGAATAATACAACCAGACATAGTTAAATTATTCCCTATTGCCAACAACTTTGTCGGTACGAAATTCGTTTCCAATCATAAAGATAAAACACCTACACAATACGTTTGTATATTCGATAAAAACCTCAAAACCCTTCGCGAGCTTTTAAAAAGCGCTTCTCTCGGTACTTATGGTTTCTTCGATACCACGAGCCCCAAAAAACCATCCCTTGAAATGATAAAAGACAACCTGGATTTTTTTGTTTATAAAGATAAAGTATTTATTGCAGATACCACCCGGGGACTTTTCTTTTCTGTATTTGACAGCAATGGCAATAAACTTTACGAGATCAACACCCCTTACGAAAAGCAAAAAGTAACTGCTGCATACAGGGATAAGGTTATGGCAGAAATCAAGCAATCCCCACGGTGGAATGATTATGATTATACTTTCAGGGATTATTTTCCACCATTTAAATTTGTGAGATTTGCCGACGATAAAATTTATCTTACCTCTCATCCCTGGAAAAAAGACGGATGCGAAATGACGGTAATAGATTTGAAAGGTAAAGTCTTGAAAAAAACGACTGTCCCGGATACTTATCTTTTTACTGTGGATAAAGATAAATTCTATTACCTGTTAGAGAATAGCGATACCGAAACATGGGAACTTCATGTTTTGGATATCAAATAAAACGATAACAACCCCTCTCTTGTTTCAACCTCAATACTCCTCTGCCTCTCAAATGCAGGGTCATAACTTTTGTGATAATGAATCAAATCCCTATACCAATTCCCGGAGTAGTCTTTATAAGAAGTATCGACATCTATAGTAGAACGATCTTCATACGTGATCTTAGCTTCATTCATCGCTGATATACCGATTATATTAAGCCCTTTTTTAAGTTCTATTTCGAACCAGGGAGCCCCAAAACGTAACTTCTTATCTGAGTTATTCCAGATTGCGTACTTATTCGGATGCAGCAAGTCACAAAAATGTAGGACAAATATGTTATTGCTTAAATACGTTTTTTTCATCTCTTATGCATCTTCGGGCAGCCCCCATAAAGTAAATCCACTGGAAATATACCAGTATTTGGTTTGACTGGATCTAAGATCCATATACTGCCCATTTATTTCCATTTCCACTTTAAAGTTAAAATAGTGACTGACACTCAAAGTTTTCCTCCGTTTAATTTACACCCGGGGAAGAAAAAATGGTTTATAGAGCTGATTGATTTAATAAGAGAACCTGGATGGGTTCATCTCTGGATTATGAGTTGTTTTTCGAACGGGGTAACTTCCGTAACCGGAATAATAAGAATAAATTTAACTCCCCAGCCTTCTTCAGGTTTTTCTATTTTTAATGATCCTCCCATGCGTGTCATCAGTTTTAGCGATACTGCAAGACCGATACCTGAACCTTTTTGTTTTGTAGTAAAAAACGGTAGAAATATTTTTGTCATTAATTCTTCAGGAATTGGGGGGCCATCATTTCGATAGGCCAGGATTACAAAGAATTCATTTGCATCTTCCAATGTAATGGAAATCTTCCCGAAAGGAGGCAGGGAATCAAGCGAATTTACAACCAGGTTTAACAGGACCTGATGGAATAGTTCTTCATCAACGACCACCATCAAGTTATCAGGTATGTTGCAAGTGACTTTGATATGACGTTGTTCCATTAAGTCCTGGTTTTGCATAATTACACGCCGGACTATGCCGCACAGTGATGCAGTGGATGGTTGAGCACTCACCCTGCGTGAAAAATTACGCATCCGCTCCAGGTAACTGGAAAGACGATCGATTTCATCGATCGACCGTTGAAGATACTCTTTCTTTTTTGAAATATCCCATTCTGCTATATATTCCATTAAAACCTGGAGAGTCGTCGTCAATGCGGTGAGTGGATTCCCGATCTCATGAACGACTTCGGCTAATAGATTTGATAACCTGTCATAAAAATAATTTTCCTCGATATTATTAAAATAAATTCTTTTATGGGTAATATTGTTCAAGAACACCAGGTGCTCACTCTCGCTTAACCGGTACGCGGTATACCCAACTACAAATCCATCATTGAAAGTGATATCGCATCTGTATATCTCTTTTTGTTCGAATTCGATGAGGTTTTTAAAAATCAATTCGAATATTTGTGATTCCCTGTCTGAAGCCATTCGCTTGAAGAAATCATTTGAAAAAATAATTTCCGGGGGATCTTTTCTTAGAAGAATTAAACCGATACTGATGCGATTAAACATCGTTCCCAGTTGTGAAGGGAATTTACTTGTAAAATTTTCCATTTGTGCACGTCCTCTTCGTATCATTGTAATATATAACGATACCCCGGGATTCTTTCAAGGAAAGGTTATGTTAGCAGTTTTTCAAGATCATGGATTACAGATGAAATCGATACATAAGAACCATTAAGGCAGTCGCTTACTATTCCTCGAATTTTCGGACTGGGAATTGAATTCAAATCAGCGGTTGTTGTTTGTTTTACACCGGTAAACAGGAGGTACATTACCTTTCCCATTGCATAAATATCATTCGAGATACAGTTGAGATATGATGTCATCTCGCCGGGAGGTCTAAAGAATTCCGTACCAAGGCAAAAATAGGAAGGAATATTTTCGAAAGTAACAGTATCGACACGCCCACAAAAGGCAAAATCCGATAATTTGGCCCTGAATTCACCGGTTACCAGGATATTGGAGGGTTTGATATCATTATGTACATAACCTGATGCATGAAGGTATTCGAGACCTCGCGCTGCATGAAGAAGCAGTTTTAGTCTCTCTTTTTCATCCATACTTGAAGCAATAACTTTATCGAAATTACCATACGAGGCATATTCCATTAAAAAAGAGTGTTCGCCCACTTGTTCTATGAATTTAATGATAAACCGGTTAATTAATTTCGGATGCACAGTTAATTCATTTGTAAAAAGTTTTTTCTGGAAGTCAATAGAAACCATGAGGGTTTTTTCGACGAAATAAGCATTTGTCAGGTTATCTTTAACCACCGTGAGCCTTGTATAAACGGGTTCCCTGAGGGTTTTGAGATAATGAAGCCGCCCTGGTTGGTCAAGCATAGCTTATTGGCATAGTAGTATTTGGGGTATCAATACACCGGGATTAAAATTGTGGAATTAAAGCATCCACTACTTTTTTTAGTTTTAACCTGGCCATGGCAATATTGCCGTCGGTCTTTATCACAAGGATGGTATGGAAATGTAACTTCCCGTCATTATAACACACGGCAAATATGATTCCCATTTCTGTATAAAACTGGAGGAGTTCAAGATTTCCAAAACCAATTTCTTTTGCTGTTTTTTTTGCATCTAACAATGTATCGTGGATCAAAGATCCCGCCATTTCAAAATGGATACCCGATATTTCAGCCGTACCTTCGAGCATCTCTCCCTGGGGAGTAAATACTCCGGCTCCGAGGTATCCTTTGATTTCTTTCAATTCGTTTAAAATTTCACCCAATCCCATATTATTCTCCTTTATATTGTTTTGTTTATGCTCATATCCTGTATTAACCGGTTCCTGGGCAGAAGGTTCGGTGCTTTCATTTTGTTTCGCCAATGCAGCGTTCCGATCCCGCTGGAGTTCGTCAATTGTTTTCATGATATTCATCATGTACTCCACAAACGGGATAGTCATAGTCCGTTTAACCCGACCCTGAGCATTTTTTACGGAAATACTACCGTCGCTCAACGTAATCATTTTCATGATCGCAGGTTCTCCGATTAATTCATTATATTCCGCATGAATTATTTCACCATCCATGAAATAAATCATCCCCCGGACACCCTGGGCGTTTACTTCCAATGCGGACGTCTTTTTCTCAAGGTGGACGATTTGCATTACCGTTACCAGGTCTATGGTTTCAAAGGTCACAGCCGCGGAAGATTCTTTACTTTTGAAATGTTCCAACAGCATATTTTTAAACCATTCGAGTTTGAAAGGTTTGGAGATCAGGTTGGCAACGCCAAAGGCTTTAATTTTTTCAGCGGCTTCACTCGTATTGAAAGCCGACATCACCATGACAGTTCCCCTATAATGCATATCCCGTAAATGAATCAACAAATCGATTCCCGATTTACCGGGCATGCGTATGTCGGTTATAATTAGATCATAACTATGCGTAACAACCATTTTGATCGCTTCATTGACCGAATAACATGTATCTGTCTCAAATACATCGGACAAAGATACAAGTCCCTCTTTCAAACTACGCAAAAAAAACTTTTCATCATCTATTAATAATAGTCGTTTAGCCATACGCAACAATCTTATATTTTAAAAAAACTATAGTCAATCTTTTTTTTTATTTTTTTTTGACAATCGATACGGGAAAGGTTATGATCCTAATTTATATTGAAGAAATTCGATGAAACAAAATTTAGTCTGCGGATAGAAAAAAACAAAAACAACACATGCCAGAGCCTGAACGGATGCCCAAAAATGATTGAAGAATTCTTAGAAAAACTAAAGACTTCACCTGTCACTTTTTTTCCTGTCCGGCACCACAGCCCGGCGTGCGCATTTCACCTCAAACAAACCGTCCTCAACCTCAAACCACGCATTATTCTTATCGAAGGGCCGGAAAACTTTTCCTCGATCATCCCGTTCCTGGTTCATCCCGAATTAAACCCACCTGCTGCAATCTTCACAACGTTCATCCATAAAACAGGTTCTCAAGCCCAGCCGGACCGGCACGGCGCGTATTATCCTTTCTGTCACTATTCGTCAGAACTGGTGGCTCTTCAAACAGGACACAAAATAAACGCAGAACTACGCTTCATCGACCTGACTTACCCGGACCACATCCTCTCCGACGAGACAATAAAAGATAAAGAAATGTCGTGGAAAACATTCTCACTGCTGGAAGAATTCCACCTTGAAAAAAGCGGGTATATCCAGCACCTGGTTAAAAGAACCGGATGCCGCAATCACGATGAATTGTGGGATCATTTATTCGAAATCCACGCGCAGAAAATGACCGGGGATGAATTTATCACGCAGTTAGCGATGCATTGCTATTTTGCCCGGCTCGATTACGAACCGAAAATTCTTGAACTCGACGGCACCCTCGCACGCGAACGCATGATGGCTTCCCATATCCGCGACGAACTGAATAAAAATAAAGAATTAAATATCGATAAACCTATCCTGGTAGTTACGGGAGGATTTCATACTCCCGGGCTTCTCGATCTAATCGATACGGATTTCAAAACCCCGAAACGTGCATCCATTTCTAAAGAGGAAAGCCAATCGACACTGATCCGTTTCAGTTACGACCAGTTGGATGCATTAAACGGGTATGGGGCAGGAATGCCTTCACCGAAGTATTATGATATGGTGTGGCAGGGTATTATCGAAAACAAACCGCGTCCATTCTACGATACTATTTCTCAATTAATAGTGGATATCGGGCGCATGACCCGTGAAAAGAAAATACCGAACCTATTATCCCCGGCAGACGAAATCGAAGCATTGAGCCAGGCTTGCGGCCTCGCCCTTTTACGCGGACACGAAGAACCCACACGGGAAGATTTACTCGATGCCATTCGAAGTTGTTTTGTGAAAGGTTCCATGGATACCGAAGGCTTAGCATTAATGAATATGGTTTACCTCTCTTTACGCGGCGATAAAGTGGGAAACATTCCACCGGGAACAGGTGTACCTCCCATCGTGGACGATTTCCACCGGACTGCCCGCTTACTCCGCTTGAATCTTCAAACAACCGAACGGCATGAACTCACACTCGACCTCTACCGGAAACCCGCCCACCGCCGCATCAGTCACTTCCTCCATTCTCTCGAATTCCTCAAAATCCCTTTTGCTGCATTTACAGCCGGACCGGATTTCATTAATAATCATTCCACACACCTGCTGAGAGAAACCTGGATGTACTCCTGGTCCCCTCAAACCGATTCGGAAATTATTAAATGCTCCTTGTACGGTTCCACTATACGTGAAGCTTCGATTGCCTCTCTCACGGAAAACATGTCAACACTGGAAAAAGAAGGGAAAGGACGAAATGCGTTTCAATCTATCAAGTTTTTGATTTCAGCGCTTCTAATGGGTTTACATGAGCAATTGGAACCCATCATCGGCGAATTAACCGCAGGCATTGCTGAAGACCCCGATTTTTCTTCTCTTGTTCTTACCATGGACCGGTTTTTATTACTCGAACAGGCAGCAGAACCGCTCCAGGCCCATTCATTAACCGGACTCCCTTCTCTCATACAATCATCATTCCAGCGCGTATGTTACCTTGTCGAAGAACTTCATCTCACACCTTCAGACCGTGTTTTAACTATAGTCGACCATCTCAACCTCGCTTCCGTTCTTCTTACTTCAAACCAACCAAAGGAAAAAATACTGGATTCTTCACTTTTTTACGGCAGTCTTGAAAAACTGGTTGGGAAAAAATGCAGCGATACCGCGATAACCGGTGCAGCAGCAGGAATACTCTACCGCGGACTCCGTTTGTCCCCGGATCAATTACTTCAAATCGTCAAAGGAATCCTTACAGGTATTCAATCCTCGAAAGAAAATAAAACAGGTGTGATATATGGTTTAATGCAAACCTGCCGCGAGTTATTGTGGCAGCAGAAATGGTTTCTTGAAGCGATAGACGATTTATTGCAGTCATGGGATGAGGAAACATTTATTAATAACCTGCCGCAGATGCGGTTGGCTTTTGCGAATTTAACACCGGGTGAAACGGACCGGGTGGCTCAATCGGCAGCGTCGTTATATGGCAAAAAGGACCTGGGAAATCTTATTATGCGTAATATTACCGCAGAAGAAATCCAGGTAAATCTCCTGGTCAATAAGATAGTGGAAGAAACACTAAAGAAAGACCACATTGATAATTTACTCTAAACAAAAGTTTTTGGAAGTCCAG
>Ga0209340_1001859_pt1 | contig 13523 bp, 17 predicted proteins | sample EPASupsiteSAE323_FD_187266 | JGI IMG/M metagenome (GOLD analysis project Ga0209340, IMG submission 187266) | Bioremediated contaminated groundwater from EPA Superfund site, New Mexico - Sample SAE3-23 (SPAdes) (version 2) | ecosystem: Environmental > Aquatic > Deep subsurface > Groundwater >... | reverse complement strand
TTCTTTTAGCGCATATCTATTAACTTTTATCTTTTTTACCAATTAATATAAAGCATAGTGGTACTTTACCTTCAATCTCTACATGTTCAAAACATGCTGAGATATCATGTCTATACTCGTTAAACATTTTTATATTAATACCATGACTAATCATCTAAAATAGCAGTAGCACGAATAGGTGCTCCATCAGAATTCTCATACTTTATTGGAAGAGCACAAAATGTAAATAATTCATTCCCGATTTCTGCTAAACAAGTTAGATTTTCAATGACAACTATATCATTTTCAGCAAAAAGTTTTCGATGAATCGTCAGGTTTTTATCTGAAATAGGGTCAATGCCTATTACATCTAACCCAACCCCCTTCTTTTTGCTTTGAATTAAATATTCAGCAACTTCTTCTGTAATATAAGGATACTCCCCGAAATAAGAACTAGTGCCCCAACGTTTATCCCAGCCAGTATAAAATAAAATAAATTGTGCTTGATTTGCTTTTTCTTTTACACATTCAATATAACTCATAGTAATTCTTTGACCTTCTTGTAAATCGCTACAATCAATAACCAGCCCTTTACCTATAAATTGTTCTACAGGAAATGAATCTAAAGTAGTTCTATTGGCAAATAAATGTGCAGGTGAGTCCATATGAGTTCCTGTATGAGAAAACATTGTTAATAAAGTTTCTTTAAATCCGTTTTTCTCATATGTATTTGCAACTTCTAATTTAGGTCTCTCGGTTCCTGGATAAACTGGCATATTTTCTGAAATATTATGTGTTAAATCAATTACTCTCATAAGGCCCTCACTTTTTTTAAAATAACTAATATAAATAATCTTTACCTGTTTTCGTAAAAATGAATTATACATATAAAACCAATGATTTTAAAAATTACAACACCAATTGCTACTCCAACTACATTTAAGATTATATCATCGACATCTAAACATCCAACGTGAAATATTAATTGCAATATTTCAATTAAGGCACTAAAAATAATTCCAAGCAGAATGATTTTTAAATAATTAAGTTTTCTACCAAATAGCGTTATAACAAAAAATCCGAAAGGTATAAATGCAATTATATTGCCGAAAAGGTTAAAAAACCATTCGGAGAACGCAATTTTTCCATACGATGCGAAATAGTCATCAATAGTTCTAAAAGGAACCAAATTATAATTTATCGTACTACTTACAACCCTATGATAATTTCCGTATGCGTAGAAGAAAACTCTCCATCCCAAGAAAACAAGATACGTTCCGAATAATATGTATAAAACTATATTCCAAATCTTAAGTGCTCTTTTCTTGGTTTTATCTGCTGACTCCATAGAAATCCTTCTTTGTATAAGTTTAATAAAAATTAATCATTTTTAAAAATACTTAAATTTTAATTAGGTATATGTTCATTTATTAATAATACTCTATTCTTAAAATCATTAATAATATCTACATGTATTCCACTCTTTTTTAACTTTTTTTCTCCCGTTGGATTATTAACCAAAGTATTTGGTTCTTTCATGCAAAAAACTACTCTTTTAATTTGATTTTCAATAATCCTATCAGCACAACATTTTTTCCCCGAAAGTCTTAATCCGCACGGTTCTATAGTAGAGTAAATAGTTGAATCCTTTAGGCCAATTCCTGAATTAATAGCCTTGTTTATTACTATCTCCTCAGCATGCATATTCCCCTCAACTTCCCTGCTGTATCCCTGAGCAATAATATTATTATTTTCATCTACGAGTATAGCCCCTACAGAATACGCAGTATGGGATTTGCAACATAATTCTGATAAACGTACAGCCTTTTCCATAAATCTTAAATCAATTTCATTCTGGCTGATATCCTCTAACTGGCTAACATCATCTAAATATTTTTTAAGATGGTAGGTTAATAGTGCCATGTCACCAACCATCTGAACACTTTCTAGCCTCATCCTATTTTTTTTATCATGAGGATAAATTGACGATTCTAAAAATTTGGTGGCATTTGCCTCCCCCACAAAAAAGGGTGCAATTGAAATTTGCATTTCATCTACTAAACCTTCACTTAAAAATTGAGTAGATATTTTTGCTCCACCTTCAATCATAAGCTTATTTATTCCTTTTTGTTTTAAGTCATGTAAAATGAATCTCAAGTCCACTACGTCATTTTCTGAAGGCGAAGGAACAATTTCTGATAAGCCAGACAAATCTTTTCTCAAATTTTCATATGCGCCTTTTGTACAGTATACAACTTTTCTAGAATCGCCTGCTTTAAAGAAATTTAAATCTTTTGTAACTTTTCCGGATGAAGTAATTGTTACTTTCATTGGATTTTCTGGTAAGCCATTTAATAATCTTTTTTTTCGCCGTTCTTCCGATTTAATTAATAAGCTTGGGTTATCTTTTCGAATAGCTTCAGAACCTAATAAAATTGCATCACAAGTAGAGCGCACCTCATCTACCATGTCAAAATCCTTGGTATCAGATAGTATTAATCTAGCGCTACTTTCGTCATCAATATATCCATCAATTGAAACAGCACATTTTAAAATTACATAAGGCATTTTATCCATTTATTTCTCCATAAAAGTGTAATTATATTCTTTAGATTATCTGCTCAATTCTTCTATCTCTTCGAATACAATATCAGATATTTCAATAATACCATTTTGTTTATTCTTATTATAGTTTTTAAACGATTCTTCTCCCGGGAGTCTTATTTCCGAATATCCTGGAGCTAATGATGAGTTTTTTATTTCTTCAATAAGAGAATTAGCATTTTCTTTAAATTGAGACAACGGAACAAATTGCTCACTAGATATTGCGCACACTAAGAATCCATCTGATCCTCGAACAGCATTTTTACCTGCTTTAGCCCCAATAAAAGGTCCTGCCAGAAGTTCTATTGCCAATCCCAATGCGTATCCTTTATGTTCCCCCATTGGTAGTTGACAACCGTCATTTGCGTCATTTGGATTAGTAGATGGGTTTCCCTTTTCGTCTAAAACAAGTCCTTTTGGAATTGCTCTGTTTTCTTTAGCCGCAAGCATTAAGTCACCATAAGAACGAGCAGATGTCGCTAAATCAACTATTATTGGCTCATTTTCAGTTGGAATACCTATTGAAATTGGATTTGTTCCTAATATAGCATCTCTTCCTCCCCATGGCGCAACTGCACATCTAGAGTTGCAAATAACAACTCCAATCAAATCATTATCCGCAATCTTACGAGTATAGTATCCCATTGCGCCAGTGGTACCAACATAATTATTAGCACCTACCATACAAATTCCGAATTCTTTCGCTTTATCTATTGCTATTTTCGTTGCATATTCGGCCACAACCAACCCTATATGACATCCGCCATTTACTGATGCACTAGTAATAGTCTCCTTATCAATTTTTATCTGATTTTTATTTACTTCTTTATTTCTAATGTGCTTCATAATACCTGTGAGCCTATAAAAACCATGCGATGGTTTACCCATTAACTCTTCATCTAGTAAATGAGTAATAATTACATTTATATCATTATCATCTAGACCATATTTCTTTAGCGCTTTTGTTGCAAGCTTTGTTATTTCTTCTATTTTAACTTTTTGTGCCACGTTTCTTCTCCCTTTATATTTAGTTTAAAATATATACAATCCCTAAGCATAGCCAACTAACTATTTATTTAGTCAAAATTTAAATAGTAACTAAGTGAATCATATTACCATTTTGTTCAATATACTTTATTAAATCATCAAAAGAAATCAATACAGTTGCAGTGTTATCATTAGGATGAAATCCAAGCTTGTTTTTCCCTTTCAACTCATTGTCTATTACTACTTCTACAACATTGTCAAGGTCATTGATGATAGCTAGTGGAGTTACCTCCCCCTTATAAAGGTTCAAATATTTATATAACCTTTCTTCCGATGCAAAACCTAACCTTGTACAACCAAGTTGTTTCTGAATAGCCTTTAAATCTACACTTTTATCCTTGTCTAAGACTACAATAAAATGTCTTTCACCTTTTGCATCTCTCAAGAATAAATTTTTACATACCTCTCCATATTGCATCATGTTTAGATTGGTTATATCCTCTACTGTAAAAGCAGCTGAATGATTAATATTTTGATATTCAATATTTAACTTGTTTAACATATCAAAAATTTTTTCTTTTTTGCTCATAAATCTTTCTCCCTCATCTTTGTCACATAAACCTTGTATAACTAATACATATCAGTAGCATCTACGGACAGATGTCCCTTAAATATTATACCTTGCTACACAAAATCCAAAAGATATGAAGTAATGAATTATGCTCATTTGGTAAGGACAGCTTCATATACTTTAGCCAGTTTACCGTTAGGGCAAAAGCCTTCACCAATATGGTAAAAATCATATTTTTCATAGAACCCATTCAAATCTGTGCATAAGTAAACTTTTTTAAACCCCTCTTTTTCAGCATCTTTCTTTACTTGTTTAATGAGCAAAGATCCTAACGCCATTCCACGATGGTCTTTTTCAATATAAAGAGAACATATCCATGGTGATAAATCAGTTCTGCTGATAAAATCATGGTCTATCAATCCTATGCACCCTATGATTTGTTGACTATGCTCCACCAAATACCAATATGGCACAGGCTCCTTTGTAAATACACATCCAAAAATACTATCTTCATATAATTTATAGTTGGTCTCATTTCCCCATTTACTATGAATATATTTTGCAGCGACTTCTTTATAACTAGGTTCTTGACGAATAGATATAATTCTCATTTTTCTTTCCCTTTGTAAGATATAAATAATCTTTGCTTAGTCTTATATATTTTTTTGTTATCGTAATCCATATGTCTTAAAAACGATTATAACATTACTATTAGTTAGTTTCTTAGCGAATAATTCTCTGAACTTAATTGAATGCGTTTTGCCTTCATTTCGAAGTCTTTCTAATTCTTTAGATATTTCGAGTTGGTTTGCTACTAAATCATCATAAATATTTTCAAACTTTGCCAGCTTATTAATAGCTTCTCCCGAATATCCGTCTACATCATGACTCACTTTATCATCATCTACAATATAAAACTCATTATTATTTAATGCTCTCGTTAATCTCGTCATGTAATTACTCCTCTTTATCTGTCCTAACAATATACAGAATATACATTGTCCTTACTTAACACTTTCCTACAATTAAGAATTAAGGTAAATATCCATAGCCCAACTCTTAGAAATTCGCCCATGGATGGGGGGCGGCCTTACGGATGTCACCTCTAAAATTAATATAATCATTTTATGTTCCTACCTATGAAATAAAATCCATTACTATAATTACCATTCATGGTTTTATATTTCTTCTCTTCAAATAATATTTTTTGAAAATTAGAACATATTTCTCCAACCCTCTCAGTACTATGATGTCTAAACATTCCACCATCTGATAATTCAAAAACACCATATTCCCCATACTTTTCTAAAGCATCATTATATCTATGTAAATTTCTTTCATCTTCATTGATTATGAAATCACTTATACAAATCACACCTTTTGGTTTTAATACCCTTTTTATTTCTTTAATTAATATATCTTGTTCATCATTATCTATTATACATGTTAATACTGATATAAGTATAACTGCATCAAAGACACTTTCCTCGTATGGTATATATTTATATTTTTTAATCTTTAAATTTAAATACGGGTATTGTTCAAGACCTCTTTTTATCATGTTTTCTGAAATATCAATACCATCAAGAAATGAATAGCCGTTTTGATATAGTTCATTAAGTGTTCTACCATAACCACAACCGACATCAAGTATTTTATCATTCTTTTTAACATACTCTGTAAAATTTTTGTACTGCAAAGGTATTCCGAAATCTTTCTCGTTTGCATATTTGTCCCAATACTTTTTATGATATTTTCCTGAATTCATTTTACCCTCCATTTAACTATTAACCTTTAAAGCCTACCGTATGATACACACTACGGAAATAAACGTATGGTGTATAACATCTCGAACTCCCGATGCCATCGAGCCTCACTTCGACCTGGCGAGACGGTGTAGTCCCGTGAGGAAAATGCCTTGCCCTATGAAATACCCGCAACCCCCATAGATTACGGGAGTGCATTGATAAGCTAAATTGCTCGCGCTACGATAGACGGCGTTACTGCCCAAAAATCCAAGTTTACTCCAAAATATAATCAGCAATATAGCAATCGTAAACCATATTATTGAAGCAATCATTAATGAGTATCCTATTCTATAACGATTAACCGTAAAATATAACGTGACTAAGAATGCAAAATATGGAATTAACGATAATACTCCAAAAACTATTGCATTTTTTAAATCCTTTGTGCCTCTCTCTGTTCCAATAATATAATAGGATATTAATCCAAAGAATGGAAACAGTGGTATCAGTGCTGCTACGTAATAATTCTTTGTAGTAGATATTAACTGTATCAGAATTACAATTACTGCTCCTATCAATGCTTTTATCATTAAAGCAATATTCATAACTATAATTTTACCTCCAATTTGTAAAACATTTATTCGTACTTACTTAAATATATTACTTGGAACTTCAATACTCAAATTTTTAAAATCATCAACTACGCAGAACTGCAAATAAACTTTATTTGAATGATATTTTTATTTCTTCTATTTTTGTTTTTACTTGCCTAAATGCTACCCCAGCTTTTTGAAACATTTTCTTGGATGCCTTAACACTATCCGTATCAGCATATTTATCACTTAAGTATACTACTTCTTTTATCCCAGATTGAATGATAGCTTTTGTACATTCATTACATGGGAATAGAGCAGTATATATTTTACTATTTTCTAAGGAAATACCTCTGTTATTCAGAATTGCATTGAGTTCTGCATGGACCACATACGGATATTTAGTGTATAGGGTCTCTCCATCTCTCTCCCATGGGAAATCATCATCTGAACAGCCAAACGGAAACCCATTATAACCAACACTCAGAATCCTATTAGTTTTACTATCGACAATACAAGCTCCAACTTGTGTTGAGGGGTCTTTGCTCCTTTTTGCTGATAATAGAGCTATCCCCATAAAGTATTCATCCCACTGTATATAATCAGTTCTTTTGCTCATAGTTACTTATCTCCTTTTTCAGTTTTTAAAAATTCATCATCTTAAACATCCCATACTTCAATACCTACCATCACATTTCCACCCAAGATAATAAAACTACAGAGTCCTTCCTACTAAATTCGCACCAAGGATGGCACAGCCTTTTATAACGTCTCGAACTCCCGACGCCACAGAGCTGTGGTGCTTGTTACCCAGCGATTGGGGTGCGGCGGTGCGGGACCTTCTTCCTTGCATTTTTTCTCGCCGCGCGCCCTTGCGGGAGTGCATCGTTATATGCCTTTATTTATTTAAAACTTCTTTATTTACTACATTGCTTGGTGTATCAGAAAGAAAATTCTTTACATTTTGAAAACAAATATCCGTTTTTATGGTACCAGCTTCCTCTGTATTAAAACCTATATGTGGAGTTAGTACAATATTATCTAGCGCTAATATATCTTTGTAACTATCATCTTTCGTATCGATTACGTCAAGTGCAGCTCCTTTTATCTTCTTCTCTTTAAGGGCATTATATAGTGAAGGTTGGTCTATCAATTCAGCTCTTGATGTATTTATCAATATGGCAGAAGACTTCATCAATCCAATCTGCTCTTTTCCTATTATATTTCTTGTATCATCGTTTAATGGAATATGTAATGAAATAATGTCACTTTCCTTCAACAGTTTCCTTAAATCAGCAAACTCCAATCCAAGCTTATTAGCTCTTTCCTTGGAAGGATTTCGAGTATAGCATATAACGTTCATACCAAAGCTCTTTCCGAGCCGCGCAACTTCACTTCCAATAGCACCTATGCCTATTAAGCCTAAAGTTTTTCCAAATAACTGATTTCCCTTAAACAGTTTCCATTCATAATTACCGTCTTTTACGTGGACATCTGCACTGGTGATATGACGTATTGCACTTAACATCAATCCTATTGTAAGTTCAGCAACTGATATCTTTGCATAGTCAGGAACATTTGTTACTGCAATTCCAAACCTAGTCGCAGCAATAACATCAACATAATCATAACCAGTAGCCCAAACTGAAATCAATTTTAAACTCTTCAATACTTTTAAAGTGTCTTCCGATATTTTCGTCCAACCTAATATTAGAACTTTAGCACCCTCTGCTCTTTTTAATAGTTCATCGTTGGATTGGGGAATACCTTGGTATGTATGTACCTCTCCTAAACCTTCCAAAAACTTCTTCTGCTCTAAACTCATATTAACATCATCTAATACAACTATCTTCATTTTTACCTCCAAAACTTAATGCTGTTGCTACATATTAAATAAAAAGTCGAGACCAATGACCATATAACGTCTCGCATTTCCGACGCCGTGCGAACCATAGATATCTCCTATCTTGGTGAGCCGATGCGACCGCGGGACTTTCTCTCTTGCGTCTTTTTATCCCCGTGCCCTTGCGAGAGTGCATTGTTATCTGGCGTTTATTTAGTCCACTCACTTTTTAATAATCCATAATGATTCTCATCCCTGAATTCTCCATTAAAATAAAATCTTTCTCTTAAGCAACCTTCAAATTTAAAACCTAATTTGATTAGAATTATCTTTGATACTTCATTTTCGTTATCTACTATTCCTTCTATCCTATTTAGATTCATAAAACTAAAACCAACTTTAAGTATCTCTTTAAGAGCCTCTTTCATAAATCCTTTATTCCAATAATTTTTATTTAATTCATATCCAATTTCTGCCCTTTTAAATTCTTCATCAAAATGATGGAATCCGCATGTTCCTATTAGCTTATTTTCGTCCTTCTTAATAATCCCCCATCTAATTCCTTTTCTATTTTCATACCATTCTTCCTGAAATTTAATAAATTCAACTGTTTCACTAACTGTCTTATGCGGTAATAAATCATAATGTTTTAACACTTCATTATCAGAGAATATCTCAAACATATCTTTTGCATCATCAATAATTATTTTTCTCAGCAATAAATTATCTGTTCTGATTACTTTAAACTCTGTAAAAATCATAATTCCTCCAAATTTTTAATATAATAAACTTCATTAGAAAATATGGCACGAACACAAATGCCATATAACGTCTCGCACTCCCGACACCGTCGAGCCCTAGTGACACTTCGACTTGGCGAGACGGTGTGCTCCCTTTAGAATGAATATCATTATTAAATGTCCGCGCCCCCCCATAGATTGCGGGAGTGCATTGTTAGCAGATGTTGTCTGGTACAATTCTATTCAACATTTGCAATAATCTTCTTCGCAATATCGCACAACTTTCTCTCGGCAATATCATTCTTCACCAAATCACCAATTTCTCTAGTTTGAAATGTTATTCCTTCAATTACTTCCATATCAGTAATATCACAATACGATTTCATTGCTTTAATTGCTGATAGCCTAGATGTCTCATCAGCTTGCCCAACAACAATTATTGCAACCTTCTTTCCTTTTAGATTATTAACTATCAAATTACTTCTGTCCAAAAAATTCTTTAGTAATCCAGTAATATTGTCAAAATACGATGGTGTCGAAAACACAATCACATTCGAGTTTAACATCTTATCAAATATCAACATCGCATCGTCTTTTAATGGACAATCGGCATTATCTTCACAACTCAAACAACCCTTGCACATTTTTATATCTGCACAACTCAATAATATTTTTTCAGTTTCTACTCCATTTTTTTGGCACTCCGCGAATAACATATTTAGGGCTATTTCAGAGTTACCATTTTTACGTGGACTTCCACAAATACCTAGAACTTTCGCCATGTTGACTTCCTCCCAATACAAAAAACTCAAAAATAGACTTATTCCTTCATTCTTGACCTTACTGCGGAACCAATTAGGACAATGTCTGATAACGTCCCGCACTCTCGGCATCACAGGGTTGGGCCCTCAAAACCCCTTCTTCGCCGGCGGTGGCTTGCACCCAGCGATTGGGATGCGGTGCTGGCTTCCCGTTCATGGCGCTCGTACCTCTTTTGACTTTACTCCTTTAATAGTGCCAGCAAACCTATACGAGAGTGCATTGTTATACGACGTGGGAAGTCCCATAATTCAGAAGACGCCACGGACCGGCGGCTCCTTTAATCTGTTCCTTCCAATACAATTTAAAATAAGGTCTATTAATTCTTATTTACAAGATACTGGTTATATCTTCCCAAACATATGCAACTTGTATAAATTCCTTTTCTCCCCTTTGGATGAATCTTTTATCAACAATTTTCCCTCCCAAATTATCATAAAATAATCGCGAAGGATTGTCTTCAAGCGCCCATAAAATCATAGATTTTATATCCTCATCTAGCAATTTTCTTACTATTGCTTTCATAAGTAACTTTCCAGTACCCTTACGTTGGAATTCCTTTAATATATATATCTTATAAAGCTCTCTTTCATAATAGTCATTGGTTCTCGCCAAACCTGCTGAGGCGAAACCTACAAGATTTTTATCGTCAGTTTCTGCAATATACATAAATTGACTTCTGTTGTCACTAAATAAACTTTCTTGCCAATATTTTGATTTACTTTCATATGATAAATTATCTAAATAATCATCAGGAATAGTTCCTCTGTAGGTAGTACGACTGCTATCAACATGAACCTTAGCGATTGATTGCAAATCTTTCATATTTGCTTCCCTAATAATCATTTTATCCCCCATTAAAGCATTCTATTTTCTTAATTTATTTGACCTTCTATACACTATTATTGAATAAATAATAATACCCTGCCCTTTACTTAAATAGCATGCGCCATGGATGGCGCGAATTTTGCTTCCCATGTTGTATAACGTCTCGAACTCCCGATGCCACAGAGCTGGGCCCTCAAAGTCCTTCTTCTTTGGCGGCGCTTGCGCCCAGCGATTGGGATGCAGTGCTGGCTTCCCCGTTCATGCTCGTACTACTTCGAGGTTCACTCCTAAGATAGTGCCAACCTGACCTTTACGAGAGTGCATTGTTATCCGAAGTACGATTCTTCATTTTTTAAACGGCTTGTAATTTTTACATTGTTCAATTACTTGATTAAAATCTTTTAATCCTATCTCATCCACTGGGCGTATAGAGTTAAAAGTCATTAATTCTCCCCAGCTGATCAAATTTTTATTGTTAACGTCATTCTTAATAATATAATTTCTTAATGCTTTTTCGTATACAAAAATTAAAATATCATTATAACTATTTTTAATCTCAACTAACTTGTCTTTGATAAAGTTAAATACTGCTTCTGCATATTCATAAGTTTCCTTACTCGAAGGTATCTTTCCTTTATGAGTAACTTCATTTCTGAATTCAATATATTTCGTACTTAATAAATTTGGCGGTCCCAAAAATGTATTCAAATAAAGCATAATATAAGCCCCTAATTGTCTCTCTGATTGCTTACTTATTATGTTCCAAGCTTTTTCATATTCTTTTAAATCTACATTGTTTTTAGTCGAAAAGATTTCAATTGAAAATTCATAAAACCTTTCTAAAGAGGATGCAAAATTCGATACTGCTTCTCTAAAGTACCCATCAAGCATTGCATAAATTCCCATATCATATAATATTTCAAACTTATGATGTTGAAAAATAATTATATTTTCATGTCCATGATTACATTGAATCTTATAAATATTATCATCTCTCATCTCAAAGATGAACCTTTGTTGCTCTTCTAATTTTTCCTTAACACATTGCATACATGTAAAATCAATATTCATTTAATCACCTATAAGTAAGTATTTTTTCTTTTCTTAATTTAGCATTAATGTGAAAAGCAGAGAAGTATTATAATAAAAATTACAATAAACGCTACAAATAAGCAACCACTATTCGCAGAATCAATAGAAATACATCGTCCATCTTCAAGTTTTACATGTGTAACCTTACTTACCTGTTCTATAGCGTGTAATTCCTGTGCAGAATGCTTTTTTCGGCGGTGAAGCAAGGTAAGCTTCTTTCCCCATACTCTATATTTATAATCAACTATTTGCTGGTTATATTTTTTCTTTATATTTTCAATTAATTGTTGATTTGTTCTATATTTAAACTTATTAACTCCCTAATTAAAATTCCATTATATTTCACGATGCAATCAAACCTTAGTATGACCCTAAATTAGAGTATTTCTGATAACGGACCCGCACTCCCGACACCGTCGAGCCCTGACTTGGCGAGACGGTGTGCTCCCTATAAATTGAATATCATTATTAACAGTCCGCGGCCCTATGGATTTCGGGAGTGCATTGTTATGTGTAGTTATCCGCACCTAAAATTATTGTAATTCCTTAAAGGTTTGTACAATTTTATTTAACATATCTTTATTTTTTTCGAACACATCTTGGGTTGTCCATCCAATAACTTGATAGAAACTCGTTGGTGTCTCAATTATTGTTACTAAATATGTTAGTTTATAGTTGCTAATTTCTGCAACAAATTCAAATTGTTTTGAATTATATCCATTGACTAATAAATTATTCGATTCGCTTATGCTTGGATTTTTCGCCTTTGATAACATATGCTCTTTGATAATATTCGTATAATCATCTATGCTTGTATCATCAGAAAAGCTACTCTTATCTTCTTGTATAATCATAATATATGCATCTTTATTTCTCACCGTTAGCTTTGCATCAATATTAGTATTATCATCTTCTTTCCACCCAGGTAGTAGAGAAATTTGTGTTTTATCATCAGAACTTTTTATATCATATCCATTTTCAGCTTGTTCTTTGGTAATCCCTATATAAATTTTATTATTTTTCCCATCCCATGTAACATCTTTGCCCAATGACTCTGAAACAAGTCTTAAAGGAACATACGCCTTATCATTGTAAAGAAATGGTTCGTCTTTGGTTATTCTTTCAACTCCATCTATTACTAACTTAATGTTACGAAATTCTACAGAAATACTTTTTTTAATTGATTCTCCAAAAACTATTGTATTTGTTATAATTAGACAAAATATAAAACCTGACAAAAATATTTTAATATTATTTTTATTCTTCATATAAAATTCCTCCTAATTAATTAGAAAATTTATTTAAGTACTAATTCTAAAATAAATCTCCCCCCTCTTTAAACTCAAATTTTGCTACAGCCTCACTTTGTCCTTTTTCTCGCCGCGACCTTGCGAGAGTGCATTGTTATGTGATGTGTGAATATATTTATTTTATTAATCTAATAACTTAACCTACTACCGCATCCGTTAGCTTATCTGTTTGATTCATTTTATCTAACAAATCAGAAACCTTTATTTTCTTTCCACCAGCAAGATTATTACAAATTGTCTGAATCGTATATATCGGTCCCCAAGGAATCCCCCACCATCCGAATATAAATGATATAATTGTGCATATTGTTTTTTTTGATAAAGTTTTATCATATCCTTTTACCAAAAACCGTGATGGGGATTTTACTGAAAAAAGTATAAATGATATACATATTTGAAATTGTATTAG
>Ga0209340_1001857_pt1 | contig 13531 bp, 13 predicted proteins | sample EPASupsiteSAE323_FD_187266 | JGI IMG/M metagenome (GOLD analysis project Ga0209340, IMG submission 187266) | Bioremediated contaminated groundwater from EPA Superfund site, New Mexico - Sample SAE3-23 (SPAdes) (version 2) | ecosystem: Environmental > Aquatic > Deep subsurface > Groundwater >... | reverse complement strand
CTTGTGGACATTCCCTGGATATACATCTCATCCGTGCTTAGTCCCATCGGCTCAATAAACACCTGGTGCCTTTCCTTGTCTGCAAAATTTATTACCTTGGATTCTATAGACGGACAGTATCTAGGGCCAATTCCAGTTATCTCCCCCGAAAAAAGAGCTGATTTATGTAAGTTGTCTCTAATAATCTTATGTGTATCTCCGTTTGTATAAGTAAGCCAGCATGAAACTTGTTTCATTTTTATTTCTTCATTTTCAAAAGAAAATGGTATTATAAGTTCGTCTCCATCCTGCTCTTCCATTTTTGAAAAGTCTATGCTTCTACCGCTCACTCTCGCAGGTGTTCCCGTCTTAAATCTCATTAATCTTATGCCTAACTCTTCTAAGCATGAAGATAACATTTTTGCAGGGAACAACCCATCAGGTCCACTTTCATAATTAACATCCCCGATAAATATCTTTCCTCTTAAATAAGTCCCAGTTGTAACAACGACAGCTTTAATATTATAAACCGACCCAATATGTGTTTTAATCGCAGTTACCCTTCCGTTTTCTACTATTATTTGGGTAACTTCGGCTTGTTTTATGTCCAAATTTTTTTGATTCTCTAGCGTCCTTTTCATTTCAATCTGGTACGCTCGCCTATCAGCTTGTGCTCTTAAAGAATATACCGCCGGCCCCTTGGTAACATTAAGCATTTTCGATTGTATAAAAGTCTTGTCGATATTTTTAGCCATTTCTCCGCCTAACGCATCTATTTCCCTAACAAGATGGCCCTTCCCGGTTCCACCTATACTAGGGTTACAGGGCATATTAGCTATGCTGTCCAAATTTATTGAAAATAAAATCGTGCGACAACCCGCTCTTGCAGACGCAAGCGCAGCTTCGCATCCAGCATGTCCAGCGCCAATTACTGCTACATCATATTCTCCGGCAACGTATTCCAATTCCTCTCCCTCTCTTTATGTTCTAAAAAGTTTGTTTCATCATTTTCCAATACAAAACTTTGCAAAAATATTTTTTATGACTTCCTCTCCTACTGTATCCCCTGTGATTTCTCCAATTTTGTTGGCCGCTTCAGTAATAACAACCGAAACCACATCTATGGGCATTCCATCTTTCACAAGATTGCTTGCTTCTTCAAGAGTTTTCTTTGTTTCGTCTGTCAGGTTTTTATGTCTTAAATTAGTGATAAGTATTTCATTATCATAACTAACTTGATTTGTGGCAACAAGTTCTCTTATCGCCTCTTCAATATCTTCTAATCCTTCTTCGTTTAATGCTGATATTTCAATAGTCTTTCTATTAGGTAAGACCTGTATAATCTTCTCTGCCGAAAGCTTTCTTTTAAGGTCACTTTTATTTATTACTATGATTGTTTTCTTGTCTTTAATCAGGTTTAATATTTTCTTGTCTTGGTCGTTTATCTCTTCGCTTCCATCTAATATGATTAGCACTAAATCCGCATTCTCGATTGCCTTCTTGCTTCTTTCTATTCCTGCTAATTCTACTTTGTCTGTTGTTTCTCTCAACCCCGCTGTGTCAAGTATTTTAACAGCGACTCCCCCAATTTCCAGATATTCTTCAATTATATCCCTTGTTGTTCCTGGAATATCTGTAATTATTGCTCGTTCCTTTTTTGCTAAAGCATTTAGAAGTGATGATTTACCAACATTAGTCCTTCCTATTATTGCAACTTCTATTCCCTCTCTGAGTATCCTTCCCTGAAAATATGTGTTAGACAGTATATTTATTTCTTTAATGCAATAATTTAGTCTTTCTTCAATATTTTTTCGGCTTACTTCTTCTATGTCATACTCGGGATAATCTATGGCCGCTTCAATATCAGTAATAACATCAATAAGGTTTTCTCTTATTCCTTTTATCTTGTCTGAAAGCTTGCCTTCCAATTGTCTCAACGAAGCTTTTCTTGCTGAGGTCGTTTTAGAATTAATGAGGTCAATTACTGCCTCTGCCTGTGATAGGTCAACTCTTCCATTCAAGAAGGCCCTCATGGTAAATTCCCCGGGATTAGCCAGCCTTGCGCCACAGCTCAGAACTGCTTGCATTACTTCTTTGGCTATAACAATTCCTCCGTGGCAATTTATTTCAGCCATGTCTTCTTTGGTATAGGTATATGGTTTTACAAAAAAAGAAACTAGCACCTCGTCAATTTTCTCTTTTTTTAAAGGGTCTATAATGTGTCCATATTTCATTGTATAAGTCTTTATCCCTTTTCCCGAGTCCTTGACTGGTTTAAATATCTTTTCAATTATTTTAAATGTTTTTTCTCCACATATTCTGATAATACTTATTCCGCCATTTCCAAAAGGTGTTGAAATTGCAGAAATTGTATCATCAAAGATTGTCTCCTTTTTCACTTTTTCTTTTTCTCCTTTTCCTTAGAAAAAAAGCACCCATAGGTGCTTTATTTAATTGCTATTACTACCTTTCTATTTGGATCCTCTCCTACGCTGTAGGTTTCGATATATTTATTGTTTTGGAGTGTTGAATGTATTATTCTACGCTCATACGGATTCATGGGCTCCATTGTAATACTCTTTTTCATTGTTACAACTCTTTCAGCAATTCTATTAGCTAATTTTACCAAGGTTTCTTCTCTTTTTTTTCGATAATCTTCCGTATCAATCAAGATTTTCTTATATGTGGTCTGCCCTTTGTTTGCAACAATGCTTGTAAGATACTGCAGTGAATCAAGAGTCTCTCCTCTTCTTCCAATAATAATTCCCATATTCTTTCCTTGCAAATCAATATCTATTTCGTCTTCGTTTTCTGTCATTATTACGTCAACTTCGAGGTCCATTTTTTCAAAAACACTATCAAGAAATTTCTTTATCCTATCTGTTTCTTTTGGTTTGGCAGATACTTTTACTTTAGCTTGCTTTGACCCTAAGCCGAAAAGTCCTTTGTTTCCCTCATCAAGAATTTCAATATCTACATCTTCCCTTTTTACATTCATTTCTTCAATTGCAAGAGTTATTGCTTCATCAACGGTTTTTCCGGTTTTCTCAACGCTTTTATTCATCTATATTTCCTCCTTCTTGTTAACATAAATATTTATTAATACCTTTTGCTGTATCAACTGTAATATATTCCCTAATATCCAATAGAGTCCAAGCGCAACGGGAACTAAAAAAGTAAAATAGAGCGTCATTGCTGGCAGCATAACCATCATCTGAGTTTGCATTGATTTTTGCATGTCTGTCATTTCTGTATTTTTTGTTGGCATCTGTCCATATTTTGAGGTTAAATATGTTGTTACACAAGCAAGCAGGGGTATCATCCATAAAATAATATACTTTTGTTCTTCTCCTTTGGGAGGCATAAACTTTGGTACATCTCCCATATTCAATCCAAGCAAATATAAATTCATAGATAAAATATGCTTTGCTTCTGCTGCTACTATTGGCGTTTTGTCGCTATAATTATTAATCCATTCTTTCTTTAGCTGATTAAAGATGCTTGGGGTTTTTTGAAGTTTTTCTAAAAATTCAACTTCTTTATAATAATTCCCTTTAGTTATGTTTGCCCCAAAAGTACTGGTATATGTAATTTGCGGTGTATTAAACATGTATGTAATAGGACTTGTCATAACCAAAAATAATGAATACAGAATTAAAAAGTTAGCAAGTAATGGCAAACATCCGCCTAAGGGATTTACTTTCTTTTCTTGATACAATTGCATTAATTCTTTGTTAAGTGCTTCTTTATCATTTTTATGCTTTCTCTGAAGCTCGTTTACCATCGGCTGAATCTCGCTCATTTGAGCCATTGATTTAAACGATTTTATTGCAAACGGAAGCAGTAAGAATCTTATTAATACTGTCAATATAATTATTGCCAAACCGTAATTAAATCCCACCATATTATATAATAAATATAAAACGTAACCTAATCCATGGGCTATTGTACTAAACAATGTTGACATATTTCCATCCTCTCTGGTTCATTATTTAAGCGGATCATAACCGCCAGAATGAAACGGGTGGCACTTAAACAATCGTTTTCCTGACAACCAGGACCCCTTCAAAAAACCGTATTTACCCATTGCATCAAGTGCATACTGAGAACAAGAGGGATAAAATCTGCATGTTCTACCTTTTAAAGGAGATAAAAACTTTTTATAAATATTAATTGCTATAATTGCCAAATCTGCGGCTCTCTTATTCATCTTTCCTCCTGAGCCCACTCTTATAAAATATCTCAATTATGTCCTTTTCAAGCTCCATAAAAGCTACATCCTTTTGACTGCTTTTCCAAAGAATAACTATGTTATATCCTGTAGAAAGTAGGCTCTCGTTTATCCTATAGCATTCCCTTATTAGTCTCTTAATTCTATTTCTTTCTACACTGCATCCTGTTTTTTTGCCCACCGCAATTCCAAGATTATTAAGAGCTAATTTGTTTCTCAGAAAATATACTACAACATATTTCCCTTTGAGCCACTTCCCTTTAGTAAAAACCCTCTTAAATTCAATGTTTTTCTTTAATGCCTCTGTATTCTTCATATAATTTCCTTAAGGAAAAACATAATTTTGAAAAAAAAGGCCACATCTTTGCGGCCTTAAGCAGTTAATTTTGCTCTTCCTTTAAGTCTTCTTCTCCTTAAGACTTCTCTTCCGTCTGCATTCTTCATTCTCTTACGGAAACCATGAACTTTACTTCTCTTCCTGTTATTAGGCTGATATGTTCTTAACATTTTATTTCCTCCCAATTTATTTAAAAAACAATCAACAAAATTATTGTTTTTAGACTTTCTGTTAGAATAACATTGAGATTATACTCTAGGAACTGCCTTTTGTCAACTGTTTGATTTCTAAATAAATATTATTAATAATTGAACATTTTTATCTTATTTGATATATTATTTTATACTCACCAAAGACAACCTTAATATGCTGGTTTTTAGTATGAAAAAACAAAAGATAATATTCTATTCTTAATTAACATGTGGATAAGTTTATTTATACTTATAAGTTTTGCACATATTAATATTTATTATTGTATTTTTTTGATATATAATTAACTGAATAAAATCAGCAACACTTTATCAGGGGGTTTTAAGTGAGCATTAATATAAATGACATTTGGGAAAAAGCATTGCCTTTAGTAAAATCAGAGTTGACGCAGATAAGCTTTGACACCTGGATTAAGACAATAACACCTCTATTTATTGAAGGGAACACTATGATTATGCAAGTTCCCGCAGATTTCTATAAAGGTATGATTGCATCCAGATATTCTATTTTAATAAAAAATGCTATTAAACAAGTATCTTTAAAGGAATACGAGCTTAGTTTTATTTCTTCTTTAGAAGAATTAAAAACAGCCGAGGAAAAGAAGGTTTCCGTCTCTTTATCCGGGCAGAATACTAATTTTCTTAATCCTAAATATATATTTGATACTTTTGTTGTAGGAAATAGTAATAGATTTGCACATGCAGCCAGTCTCGCAGTTGCAGAATCTCCCGCGTCTGCTTATAACCCACTTTTTCTATATGGTGGAGTAGGCCTTGGGAAAACACATCTTATGCATGCAATTGGTCATTATATTTTACAGCAAAATCCAACTTTAAAAGTTCTTTATGTCTCATCAGAAAAATTTACAAATGAGCTTATAAATGCAATTAAAGACGATAAAAATAAAGAATTTAGAGCAAAATATAGGAGCATTGATGTTCTTTTAATAGATGATATTCAATTTATTGCAGGGAAAGAACGTACGCAAGAAGAATTTTTTCATACTTTTAATGCTCTTTATGAAGCAAATAAGCAACTCATTATTTCTAGTGATAAACCACCTAAAGATATTATTCCTCTTGAAAACAGGCTTAAGTCAAGGTTTGAATGGGGTCTGATTTGTGACATACAAGCGCCTGATTTAGAAACAAGAATAGCAATTTTAAGAAAAAAGGTACAACTTGAAAAACTTCAAATTCCAAATGAGGTTCTTTCGTATGTAGCAAATAAAATTAATTCCAATATAAGGGAATTAGAGGGCGCATTAAACCGGATTATTGCTTATTCAACTTTAAATAATAAACAAATTACGCCTGAATTAGCAGAAGAAGCCATAAAAGATATACTTTCTCAAGCAAAAAATAAGATTATAAATGCACCATCAATAATAAATCATGTTGCAAAATACTTTAATTTAAAAATTGATGACTTTAAATCTCAAAAAAGGAACCGCGATATTTCTTATCCAAGACAGATAGCAATGTATCTATGTCGAGAGCTTGCAGGACTTTCTTTGCCTAAAATAGGGGAAGAGTTTGGAAGAGATCATACTACAGTAATACACGCTTATGATAAAATATCTAAAGAGTTAAAGTTAAACACTGAGTTGCAAACTATAATTGATGATATAACAAAAGCAATAAAGAATATTTAATATGTTCAACAGCTTTATGTGTATATGTGTATAAATAATTGTTTATTAAATTAATTAATTATTTATTTTAAAAGCAAGTACGAAAAATCAACATTTTATCTCTTAGTTATCCTATACATGTATTTACTAATTTAAGCATAATTAAGGGTATTATCAACATTATCAACAACACTTACTATTATTACTACTAAAAATATATAATTATTTATTATTCAAAGAGGTGTAAAAATGAAAATTATTTGTGAAAAAGAGAAACTAGCTTCAGGAATAAATATTGTACAAAAAGCTGTTTCATCTAAAACTACATTACCAATACTTGAAGGAATACTTATTGAAACAAATAAAGAAGGAATTAAGCTTACCTCTAATGATTTGGAAATAGGAATAGAATGTTTACTACAAGCTGATATTAGAGAAGATGGAGCGGCTGTTGTTGAATCAAAAATGTTTGGTGAAATAATTAGAAGGCTTCCTGATACGGATATTTCTCTTTACTCTGAAGAGAATGGAGTTTTCGTCATAGAATGTGAAGGATCATTATATAGATTAGCATCTTTAAATGCAGATGAATTTCCAAGGCTTCCAGAGGTGAAAACTCAGGAGACGCTTTTAATAAAGCAGGGGACATTAAAAGAAATGATAAGACAAACCATATTTTCTGTAAGCGTAGATGAGAATAGACCAATATTTACAGGATCTCTGCTTAATATTACTAATGGAGACATAAATATGGTTTCTGTGGATGGGTTCAGACTTTCTTTAAGGAAACAAAAATATGAAGGAGAAACTAAAGAATTTAACGTGGTTATACCAGGAAAAACACTTAATGAGATTTTTAAAATTCTTCAAAACAATGATGAAGAAATAAGTATTAGTGTTGCTAAAAACCAAGCTTTATTTAAAGTGAAAAATATAAAGATAGTTTCAAGAATTCTTGAAGGAGAATTCTTGAATTATAATGCTGCTATACCGGTTGAAAGAGAGACAAGAATAAAAGTAAATAAAGACATTTTATTATCTGCTTTTGAAAGGATATACTTATTAACAAGGGAAGAAAAAAAATATCCAATTAAATTAAAAACAGAAAACAATGTGATTACTATTATGTGTAATAGCACAATAGGAAATGCGAAAGAAGAAATATCAGCTGAAATTGATGGGAAAGATATAGAAATTGGTTTTAATCCGAAATACTTTATAGATGCCTTAAAAGTTGTGGAAAAAGAACAGATATATATAGATTTAACAACAAGTATGGCACCAGGCGTAATAAGACCTGTTAAAGAAGAAGAATTTATTTATATGATTCTTCCGGTAAGAATAAGAGAAGAAAATATTTAATCTGGAGAGAATAAATGTATGTTAATAAGATTAAATTTATTAATTTTAGAAACTATCCAAAGGTTGAAATAGATTTTTTTAATGGTATAAATTTTTTGTATGGAGATAATGCTCAAGGAAAGACAAATATTATCGAAGGTATTTATTTAAGTGCATTAGGAAAATCACAAAGAATAGCCAGAGATGCTGAAATGATTTTATTTGGAAGTGAAGGATATTTTATTGAAATAGATTTGATTAAGAGTGACAGAAGTTATAAAATAGAAATTGGAGCAAATAACAAAAAAGAAAAAAGGATTAAGATAGCTGGACGAGAAATAAAAAAGATAGGAGAATTACTGGGGAAATTAATTATTGTTTTATTTTCTCCGGATGAATTAAAAATAGTAAAAGAAAGTCCGTATTATAGAAGACGTTTTATAGATATTTTAGTTTGCCAGTTAAGCTCTTCGTATCTATTTAATTTACAGAAGTACTACAAGATAGCAGCACAAAGAAATAATTTATTAAAGCAAATAAAAAAGAAGAGAGAATTAGAAGATACATTAGAAATATGGGATAAGGAATATGCAGAAACAGCAGTCTTAATACTAAAAAAAAGAATAGAGATTTTAGAGAGAATAAAAGAAAAAGCAGAAAAGATTCATAAGAAGCTTACAGAGGGAAAAGAAACACTGGAAATTTATTACAAGTCAACATTCAAAGGTTTTACAGAACATATTGAACAATCTACTGAAAATTTTATAAAAGCTCTACAACAAAATAGGAGCATAGATATAGAAACAGGGTTTACACATATTGGCCCTCAAAGGGACGATATTATAATAAAGATTAATGGTAAGGATGCAGGAAATTTTAGCTCACAAGGACAACAAAGAACGGCAGTTCTTTCGTTGAAACTGGCAGAGCTTGAGCTAATAAAGGAAGAAATAGGGGAAGCCCCAGTTCTTTTAATGGATGATGTTTTTTCTGAACTTGATGCTAAAAGAAGAAGGTTTCTTATAGAATATATAAAAGATGTGCAGGTGTTTATAACAAGTACAGAAAAGCTTGAGGATTTAAATTTTATTAATAAAATAAATTATTATAAAATTAAAGAAGGAAAATTAGAACAATAATTGGAGGGTTTATGTTTATTCATTTAGGCAAAGATGTTGCGATTCCTGTAAAAAGCATAATTGCAATTATGGACCTTGATACAACAACTACATCAAAGATTACGAAAGAGTTTTTAAAAACAGCAGAAGAAGAAGATTTTATAGAGAATATTTCTGAAGATATTCCAAAGTCATTTATAATTACTGAGCAAAACAAGAAAAGTAAGATTTATCTTTCACATATTTCATCTGTAACTCTTCAAAAAAGAGCGAGGTTTCTAAAGGGACTAGAAAACATAGGATAAATTAATAATGGAGGCCAAGAAAATTTATGGAAAAAAATAATGGAATTTATAATGAAACCTCAATACAAGTGCTAGAAGGACTAGAAGCGGTAAGGAAAAGGCCGGGAATGTATATTGGAAGTACTTCTAGTAGAGGACTTCACCATCTTGTTTATGAAATAGTAGACAATTCTATAGATGAAGCACTTGCGGGACATTGTGATAGTATAAATGTAATAATTCACGCGGATAATTCCTTAACAGTTGAAGACAATGGAAGGGGAATCCCTGTTGGAATACAGTCTAAAATGGGTATTTCTGCTGTTGAAGTTGTATTTACTGTTCTCCATGCAGGGGGAAAGTTTGGAGGAGATGGATATAAAGTCTCTGGAGGTCTTCATGGAGTAGGTGCTTCAGTAGTAAATGCTCTTTCAGAATGGCTTGAGGTTGAGGTTTACTTTGAAGGCAACACATATAAAATGAACTTTGAAAGAGGGAAGACAGTCTCTCCGTTAACAAAGATGGAAAGCACTAAAAAGAGAGGCACAAAAATTACATTTAAGCCTGATGCAGAAATATTTGAAACTGTTGAATTTGAAGAGGAAATACTAATACAGAGGCTAAGAGAACTAGCGTTTCTAAATAAAGGTATAAAGATAGTAATTACCGATGAAAGAAAAACCGAAAACAATAAGAAAGTCCTTCACTACGAAGGCGGGATAGTTTCTTTTGTTGAATATATTGATAGAAACCGAGAAGTATTAATGAAAAAACCCATATCTTTTGAGGGGAAGAGAGATACAACAATAGTAGAAGTTGCGCTTCAGTATAATGATTCTTATATTGAGAACATATTTAGTTTTGCAAATAACATAGGAACGACTGAAGGAGGAACACACTTAGTTGGTTTTAAGACTGCTCTTACTAAAGTTTTTAACGATTATGCAAGGAAATATAACATAATAAAAGAAAATGATAAAAATCTTCAAGGTGAAGATGTAAGAGAAGGGCTCACTGCTGTTATAAGTATTAAGCTTACAGAACCTCAATTTGAAGGACAAACTAAGACTAAACTTGGCAACAGTGAAGTAAGAGGAATAGTTGAAACGCTTGTCAATGAAAAGCTTGCGGATTTTTTTGAGGAAAATCCTTCGATATCAAAAGCTATTCTAGATAAATGTCTTGTAGCTTCTAGAGCAAGAGAAGCAGCAAGAAAGGCAAGAGAACTAACAAGAAGAAAAACTGCACTAGAAGGTACTACATTGCCAGGAAAGCTCGCAGATTGCTCAGAAAAAGATCCAGCTTTGACAGAGATATACCTAGTGGAAGGAGATTCTGCGGGAGGTTCTGCAAAACAGGGAAGGGACAGAAAATTTCAGGCAATTTTACCCCTTTGGGGAAAGATGTTGAATGTTGAAAAGACAAGGATTGATAAAATTTATAATAATGAAAAGCTCTTGCCGGTAATAACAGCTATAGGGGCTGGAATAGGAAATGATTTTGATGTTCAGAAACTAAGGTATCACAAAATAATACTTATGGCAGATGCGGATGTTGACGGGGCGCATATAAGAACCCTGTTGCTCACATTCTTTTTCAGATATATGAGGCCATTGGTGGAAGAAGGATACGTATATATTGCTCAGCCGCCTCTTTACAAGATAGCAAAGGGAAAAGAAATAAATTATGCCTATAACGACAAAGAGTTAGAAAAAACCTTGGCAATAATGGGAAAAGAAGTGAATATTCAAAGATATAAAGGTCTTGGAGAAATGAACCCAGACCAGTTGTGGGAAACAACAATGGATCCGGAAAAAAGGACATTGCTGAGAGTAGAGCTGGAAGATGCAGTTGCAGCAGATGAAATATTTACAATACTAATGGGGGACAAGGTAGAACCAAGAAAAGAATTTATTGAAACCCATGCGAAGTATGTTAATAACCTTGACATATAAAAAAGTAATCAAAAGAAGCGGGGTAATTTGTTGCTTCTTTTGTATATTTTGAACACAAAAATCAAGAGTTTTGTGTAATTAATGAAAGAATTTATCTAAAGAATTAACATTTTGTTAGTTTTATGCTAAAATATTAGCATAAGAGAGTCATTATCCCGCACATAAGGAGGAAGAGAATGGATTATGCAATTATGGGAAAGAAGTTAAAGGAAGTAAGAGAAAAAAATGGTTTAACAATGGACGAGCTTGGGAAGCTTTTTGGTGTTGGCAGAGTTACCGTTTCAAGATGGGAAAAAGGGAAAAAGGCCCCCGATTTAGATATGTTAATCAAAGTAGCTGAAAATTTTAATAAACCTATTGATTTCTTTGTTAAAGAAGAGTTTCCCTCAAAGGAACTTTTAGAATCGCTAGGGTATGATGTTGGCTTTAAAAAAGGTTATCAAGAAGCTATAGAAAACGTTAAACTCAATATCCATAAGGTTTTCTTTAATATGTAGGAAAATAATTATACATAAAAAGAAAACAGATAAGAGCTAGGATTTCTTTAGGAATTTAAATATTCAAATGCTGAGAGAGCAGCTATTGCACCATCTGAAACTGCAGTTGCAATTTGACGGACAGGCTTTTTTCTAACATCACCAGCAGCAAAGACGCCTTTAATATTTGTTTCCATGTTTTGGTTAACAACAATATAAGCGTTTTCGTCTAGAAGAAGCTGCCCTTTTAAAAAAGCAGTTTTAGGAGACATTCCAATATAAACAAAGATCCCTTCTGTGGGAATTTCTGAATAAACACCCGTTTTTGTGTTCTCAATTAAAACACTTGAAATGTTATTTTTGCCATTAATCTTTCTTATTTCTGAGCTGAAAAGATAATGTATTTTATAGCTTTTTTTAAGTTTATCTTGGACAATCTTCGAGGCTTGAAAGGTTTCAAACTGATGTACAAGAGTAATTTTATCAACATATCTTGAAAGGAAAGAAGCTTCTTTAAGAGCAGAATTTCCACCACCAACAACCATAATATTCTTATTTCTATATAATGGCCCATCACAGATTGCGCAATAATGAATGCCTTTTCCATAAAAAAAACGTTCTTCTTCTACAGGAAGCCGCCGAGGCTCTGCTCCTGATGCAATTATTATAGCTTTTGCATCATACACAGCAGTTTCAGTTGATACTCTTTTCAAATGTTCTGAAAGAAGGATATCTTGTACAGATTCTAATGGGAAGATATCTGCGCCGAAAGATTTAGCCTGTTTTAACATGTTTTTTGCAACAAGTTTACCTTTTATTTCTCCTTTTGTACCTGGATAATTAGATATGCTTTCAGTCGAAAGGAGCTTCCCGCCTGGAAGGTTTTCTTCAACAACAACGGTTTTCAAGCCCTCTCTGGCTGAATAAATCGCAGACGCTAAACCGGCAGGGCCTCCACCTACAATAACAACATCGCAAAATATTTTTTTACGCTCGCCGAAGCGCACGGGGGTTTTTGTATAAGGTTTTAATAATTGAGTAATTTCGTGGGAAGAAACGTTCCCAACAATCCTTTTTGAAGCCTCGTAGCCATTAATAAAAAGAATTGTAGTGGGAAAGCTTCTTATACCAAGAACCTTAGTCAGAGAGTTACTTTCGTTGCTCAAGACCTTATAAAAGTTTACTTGATCAGAGTATAGTGAACCCATAGCATCAATTTTTGACAAAAAAGCTTTGCAAGAAGAACAACTTTCTGAAGAAAAGATTACAAGTGCAGGAGTTGTGCTTTTTAGTATTTTTGTTTCAAAGAATGTTTTATCTATGGTCAAGATATTATCCATGTAGCTCCTCCGAGGGAAAAGTTTGTTTACGATAAAGGGTCTTTCCTTCAATATATTCTTGATTGAAAGAAAATGGAATATAGGAGTCAGACAAACGGCAAAAAAAGCGTTTAAGGTAAAAAAGTGGCTGAGTCACATTAAAGGACAGGGTACTTTCTGATTAGCTAAAGCCGTTCGGTAACTTTTTATGAAATGTGTTATCTAAAGGATAAACAAGTTATGTTGGCAAATTATAAAATTAATGACATATTATTCAAAATGTATAGAAGGTAAAAGATAAAATAAAAAAAAGCTGTAAATCATAATAAAAACAAGGTATAATATTCTTGGAAAAGGTTCATACAAAAGAGGTGAACGAATGAAGGGCGGCATAGTACTTGTTGATGAAGTCGGAATTGTTAAAATAGAAATAAACACCATCTTAAAGGAATATGGAATAGAAGTTGTCCATGTTAAAGATGGATTTGAAGCATTAAATTATCTTCATGCAAACAGAGACAAAGTGAGGTTAATTCTTTGGTCATATGTTTCTCAAGATTATGCTGACTTTGAAACAATAAAAAAAATAAAGGAAAAAGAACAATATCAATCTATTCCTGTTGCAATTATTTCAAAACTTACAGATAG
>Ga0209340_1001856_pt1 | contig 13552 bp, 9 predicted proteins | sample EPASupsiteSAE323_FD_187266 | JGI IMG/M metagenome (GOLD analysis project Ga0209340, IMG submission 187266) | Bioremediated contaminated groundwater from EPA Superfund site, New Mexico - Sample SAE3-23 (SPAdes) (version 2) | ecosystem: Environmental > Aquatic > Deep subsurface > Groundwater >... | reverse complement strand
AATAAAAAGTATCATAATAAAGCTTACAGGTGATTGAGTTAAAGAAACTACTTTGGCATGCTCAACAAATCCTCTAAAGTACAAGAGTAAAACAACCAACTGGCTGAAAATAAAGATAGAACCAGTTGCAATCCTTCCAAAACCACCTCCGATTTCAGCGCCAATATCTATGATATCTTTTCCTGGAAATCTCTTAAAGAGCTTTAAAACAATAAAAAAACCCATAACTGCGAGGACAACAAGATAGATGCTTAGAATCCAGCCAGCCGAGCCTACTGAATCTTCCAATACGCGTATGGCGTTTAACGGTAATTTTGCGCATATCATGTTTATTACGAACCACGTTGCTTCTTTTTTACCAAAAATGATGGTCTTTTGCATCACTATTTGTCCCCCTTGTTTTTTCTGCTTATCCACCCCTTACTGATTTTGGGTTGTCTTGTTATATCAAGAGGATTAATATAATCAGGTCTGTTTTCTTCCATCCATATTGGTGCTTTTGTTATGGTATCATCAAGTACATTTGAAGTTCTTGGAGCAAAGGGAGCGAGAAAAGGAACTCCAAATGATTTTGTTGAAGCTAGTAAAAGGCCATGCAAAAAAAGTGCAAGAGTTATGCCTAACAGTCCGGCAATAGCGCCCAGAAGAATATAGACAAATCTATTAATTCTGAATGCGAGTGATTCGGAATAGCTAGGAATTGCTAGCGAACCTATGCCAGTAACGGCAACAATAATTATCAATATAGGGCTTACTATGTTAGCTGCAACTGCGGCTTGTCCCAAAATGAGCGCGCCGATTATGCCTAAGGTGGGGCCAATTGTTCCTGGCATTCTTATTCCAGCTTCCCTGATTAATTCGAACGATATCTCCATAATTATTATTTCAACCACAGAAGGGAAGGGAACTCTTTCCCTCGCACCTGAAATGGCTAGCAGTAAGTCTGTAGGTATCATTTCCTGGTGAAAGTTGGTTATGGCAAGATAGAGGCCAGGTAACAGTAATGATGCAATTATTGCTATAGCCCTTATAAATCTTATAAAATTAACGTAAGGGAATCTGATATAAATATCTTCCGCAGAATGAAAAAGATTAAAGAAAGTGATAGGAACTACCAGCGCAAATGGGTTGCCGTCCACAATGATTGCAACTCTTCCCTCGGACAGCATTGAAGCAACACGGTCGGGCCTTTCCGTGGAGATAATTTGGGGACTTGGTAGAAAATTTCTATCCTCTATTAGCTGTTCAATAATGCCTGAATCACCCGCATAATCAATTTTGAGACTATCCAAACGTCTTTTAACTTCATTAACAAGATTTGGATTAGCAAGGTCCTTTAAATAGATTACGGAGCAAGGTGTTCTGCTTCTTTGCCCAATTGTTGTGGATTCTACAATCAGGTTTTCATTACGTAAGATTTTCCTTACAAGAGCAGTATTTACACGAAGGGTTTCTGAAAAACTTTCTTGTGGTCCGCGTAGGGTAATTTCCGTATTTGGTCTGCTGACAGCTCTATGTTCCCATGTTTTTACGTCGAATAGTAGAGCTTGATTTGCACCTTCTACAAATAGTACACATGCTCCTATGTTTATATTCATAAGTATTTCTTGATAATTATCACTTTTGGCTAGCTGATTCTGTGTACACAGGCTTCTTTCAATATATTCTATTATGTCTAAGTTATTTGGTGATTTCTCGAATGACGTAAAAATCATTAACGGTTGAAGTATACTATTATTTATCAGAGTTTTATCTGTAATGCCGTCTATAAATATAATGAAGGCTTTATAAACCTTTTCTTGAAGGGTTATGTCAAAATTTCTTATTTTAATATCAGTATTTATTCCAATTGAATACTTTTCCTTTAAGAACGCCAGGTTTTGATCAAGAGATTTTGATACTTTTTCAAGGTCAGCAGAGTCATTGCTGGTCTCTTTGTTAAAATCCTCAATTGGAGTAGGTTTCTTTAATTCGGATTTTTTTTTATCTTTAGCTCCAGGGCTCGACATGTCGAAAGATTCTTTATCAGACTCTTTATCATATTCTTTCAAAATGAAAGCTTCATCCATTTTGGTTGGTTCGTTAAAAGTAATGAAATTTAGTATTGGTTTAATCCAGTTAACCATTAGGTATTATTTCCCTTCGTGGTAATTAGTAGGTATGTATAACTATTTTTTCACTTTAATGATAAAATATGTATGTAGTTTGATTATTAATTAATTGAGCTGCATTATAAATGTAATTCTGTGCAAATAAAAATAAAGAAATTTTTTGATTTTTAAGATATAATATTATTTAGGTAGTGAATCCATACACTTCGTAAGCAATTTCTAAATCCTGTGACATAGGAGCATCCTGAATGAAAAAACTTAAAAAAGACCTAAGAAAAAATTATGATTTGAAATCAAAGCTGATTTGGTATTTCTTATGTTTCAGTATTATTCCCCTTATATTTTTTGGCATTGTGGCTTACTTTAGGTCTGTTGACCTTTTAGACCAAAAGATAAATTCTTTCACTGACCAATTGATTACTGAAAGCAAGATGTTTTTAGATAACAAAGTAGGTCAAGTTGAAAGGCTTATATCAATAGTCTCAAAGAACGAAAATCTGAAAAATGTAATGAATATTACTGATGGTGAAACGAAACTAAAAATACTTTTTGATGACTATATTGAATCGGGAAGCGGAATAAGTAATATGTACTTAGGAACCGTTGACGGAAAGCTTTACTACCGTTTCAAATTTAATGATAATAATGATTTCAGAAAACAGGCATGGTTTATCGATGCGATGAATGAAAAAACAGGACAGTTTATTTGGACAAAAGTGCATAGGAGCTTGGTTACTAATACAAATGTTGTTACAATAGCAAAAAATATAAGAGATTTAAGTGGGAAACTAATTGGAGTTTTTGCTTGCGATTTTGAAATAGAAGGTATTTCTGTAGCTGTATCCAGTATAAAAATTGGTAATCAGGGCTGCGTAATCCTTGTTGAGAAAAACGGGATGATTATTGGTGGTAAAAGAGAATATCTTGGGAAGATTTATAATGAAGACTTTAGGCAAAATATTAACTTGCAAGGTTCAAGCTTGTTTATGGAAACCCCTTTTGAAAAACTAGGCTGGAAGATAGTGGGCATAATTCCAAGACATGAAAATAAACAGGATAGCAATAAAATTTTATTTTCTCTGATAATATTGATTTTACTGATTTCTATTGTAATATTTTTCTTTACTAAAAAAATCACTTCAGTTGCGGTTAGACCTATTATTAAGCTCAGAGACCTCATGCTAAAAGGGGCGAGAGGGGACCTTGATATCCAATTTGATTCTAACCCAGTAAGTACTTATGATATCAAAGAATATAACGAGATGGCTGTTGCTTATAATAAAATGGTCCTTACGTTAAAAATTTTAAAACAATCCCTTGAACAAAAAATTGAGCAAAAGACTCATATGACTGAAGAGCTCCGAGCAACTAATAATGAGCTTAATAGACAGCAGGTAGAGTTGCTTGCGCTGAATGAAGAAATGGCAGAAACAAATAAAAGTCTTGAAAGAGCAAATAAAGAACTAATGCTTGCACATGCAAAGCTGGTTCAGAGCGAAAAAATGGCATCACTTGGTATGTTGGTGGCAGGTATTGCACACGAAATAAACACTCCACTTGGTGCAATACATTGCAATATCGATCTTTATAAGATGATAATTTCCAGGATAAAGAGCAATCCAATTATATTGAAAGACTCAAATTTAAACGATTTGATTGAAAAGCTGGATACTGCTAATAAAACAAACCAGATAGCATCTGAACGAATAATGGATATAGTAAAAAGTTTAAGAATATTCGGCAGAGAGGACCTGGATGAAGAGGAGCTCAAGCCAGGGGATATACATATTGGAATTGACAGCACACTTCTCCTCTTAAATAGCAAAATAAAAAATAAGATAGAGATAGTAAAAGAATACGGAAATATTCCTGAAATTAGATGCTTCCCAAATCAGTTAAATCAAGTGTTTATGAATATACTTGTGAATGCTGTCCACGCAATTCCAGAGAAAGGGAAGATATGGATTAAGACATATTCGGATGATAAAAAAATTTATATCAAAATAAAAGATAATGGGGTAGGAATTAAACCGGAGCATTTTGAAAAGATTTTTGATCCAGGGTTTACTACAAAAGGTGTTGGTGTTGGAACAGGTTTGGGACTTTCGATAGTATATAATATTATTGAAAAACACAAAGGAAAGATTAGTGTTGAAAGCGAGGTCGGAAAAGGGACAGAGTTTACTATTGAAATACCAATAATATTATAAAGGAGGATTAGCTGTGAAAAAATTAAGTCTTGTAGCTGTATTAGCAATACTGATGCTGGTGATGATATCGGCTTGCACGCCTAAAAAATCCGAGGTAAAGGTAATTGACAACAATAACGAAACAAAGGTTATGCAACAAGTTGTCGAAGGAATTACTGCAAAACCGGACACTCTTGATCCTGCAATTTGCAATTTTACAAACGAAATGAATCTTGATGCACAAATGTTTGAAGGTCTGTATAGACCAACAGCAAATGGAAAGGTAGAACTTGGAACCGCCGAAAGTGTATCAAAATCTCCTGATAATCTTACATATACTTTCAAGATTAGAAAGGATGCGAAATGGTCTGATGGCAAACCAGTTACTGCTTATGATTTTGAATATGCTTGGAAAAGGGTTTTGAATCCAAAGTTTACTACTGATGTTGATTATATGCTGTATTTTATTAAGAACGCCGAGAAGTATAAAAAAGGCGAATCCAAGGAAGTGGGAATTAAGGCTGTTGATGAAAAAACACTTGAAGTAAAGCTTGAAAACGTTGCTCCATTTTTTGAACAGATATTAACTTTCCATGCTTATTATCCGGTAAGAAAGGATATTGTCGAAAGTAATCCTGAAGATTGGTCAACAAATCCAGCTACGCTTATAGGAAATGGACCATTTATGATTTCAAAGTATGAAAGAGGTACAGATGTACCATATATTGAAGTTGTAAGAAATAATACCTATTGGGATAGTAAAAATGTCAAGCTTGATAAAGTTATAACAAAGGTTATTGATGGAGAAGAGGCTCAATGGGCGAATTATATATCAGGTAACATTGATATTGGGATGCTTATACCAAAGGATAAGGATATTAACAAGATGATTAAAGATGGTGAAATAGTTTCAGCGCCTTCGCTTATTACGGAGTATTATGCAATAAATATAAGTAAAAAACCTTACAATGATATAAGGGTAAGAAAAGCAATTGACCTAGTAATAGATAGACAGAAAATAGTTGAACAAGACAAAGAGGGGGCTTTCCCAGCGACGGCATTTGTTCCTCATGGAATGCCAGAAACAAACAATGGCGGTGATTTTAGAACAAGTGGCGGAGACTATCTTAATCCTACAACAGTAGCTAAAAACATAACAGAAGCGCGTAAACTGCTTGCTCAAGCAGGATATCCTGATGGGAAAAATTTTCCTCCAATAAAATTGCTTATTAATAATACAACAAGAACTAATATTATTGCAGAAATATTTAAACAAAATATTAAAAAGGCATTAAATATAGATGTTAATATTGTCAATCTAGAAACTGCACTGTTTAAAGAAGAAAGAAACGATAAGAACTTTGATATTTGCAGAATGAGTTGGGTAGCTGATTTTGCAGATGCAAGCAACTTCCTGGAAGTATTTAAGTCTGACAATTCGAACAATAAGATACAATGGTCGAACAAGGAATATGATAATTTGCTGCGAGAAGCAGCAGCATCCTTGGATGAGAAGGTAAGAATGGAAAAGCTTCATAAAGCAGAAAAGATACTGATTGATGAATCGCCGATAATGCCGATCTACTTTGATTCAAACTTATATTACGCTAAATCATATGTGAAAAACTATGCAAAATCTGCGATGGCTGATACGAATTTTAGAGAGGTATACGTTGAGAAAAAATAAATAGCTTTAAAAAATCCGAGACAATTTGTCTCGGATTTTTTAAATTCCCAAACTAGAATTTGAATATAATAAACTTTTATTAATAAAATTATTTAAAAAAATATTTTATGGTATAATATAATAGTTAAAGCAAATCGTACCAATATTTAATCATAGTTTATGCAAGTATCTTTTTTTTGTTTTTTCAAACAACAAATTATCGAGGAGGGTGTAGGAATTATGGATGGAAGAAAGTACGTTTATATGTTTACTGAAGGAAATGCAGGAATGCGCAATCTATTAGGTGGCAAAGGTGCAAATCTTGCCGAAATGACTGGATTGGGACTTCCTGTTCCAAGGGGATTCACAGTTACAACAGAAGCATGTACAAAATATTACGATGATGGCAAACAGATTGTTCCGGAAATAGAAGAGGATATATATCTAAAGCTTTCAAATATGGAAAATATAGTTCAAAAGAAATTTGGGGATTCAAACAATCCTTTACTCGTGTCTGTGCGTTCAGGGGCTAGAGTTTCAATGCCTGGAATGATGGATACAATACTAAACCTTGGTTTGAATGATACTGTTGTGGAAGGTCTCGCAAAGCTTACTAACAACGAAAGATTTGCTTATGACAGCTATAGAAGATTTATTCAAATGTTCAGCGACGTTGTTATGGAAATAGAGAAAGTTAAATTCGAAAAGATTCTTGATGCTGTAAAAGAAGAAAATGGTGCTCAATATGATACAGAGCTTAATGCAGATAACCTTAAAGAAGTTGTGAAAAGATATAAAGAACTTTACAAAAAGGAAAAGGGAGAAGAATTCCCACAAGATCCTAGGATTCAGCTTATGGAAGCAGTAAAAGCTGTTTTCCGTTCATGGGATAATCCAAGAGCTATTGTTTATAGAAGATTGAATGATATACCAGGTAACTGGGGCACTGCTGTTAATGTTCAGGAAATGGTTTATGGTAACATGGGTAATGATTCTGGAACTGGTGTTGCATTTACAAGAAATCCTTCAACTGGAGAAAGAAAACTTTATGGAGAATTCCTTATGAATGCACAAGGTGAGGATGTTGTTGCAGGTATAAGGACACCGCAATCAATAGAGCAGCTAAAAGATATTATGCCTGATGTATACAATGAATTCGTAAAAGTAGCAGGTATTCTTGAAAATCACTTTAAGGATATGCAGGACATGGAGTTTACAATTGAAAAGGCAAAGCTCTTTATGCTCCAAACTAGAAATGGAAAAAGAACAGCACAAGCAGCTTTGAAGGTTGCTGTTGACTTGGTTGCTGAAGGAATGATAAATAATGAGGAAGCATTATTAAAAGTTGATCCAAAACAGCTTGATCAGCTTCTGCATCCAAATTTTGAACCTATAGCGCTCAAGGCTGCAAAGCCAGTTGCAAAAGGTCTTCCTGCTTCACCTGGTGCAGCTACTGGAAAGGTATATTTTTATGCCGAAGATACAGTTAATGCTGTCAAAAATGGAGTAAAAGATGTTATCCTTGTAAGACTTGAAACATCACCTGAAGATATTGAGGGAATGCATGTATCCAAAGGTATACTTACAGGAAGAGGTGGCATGACATCCCACGCAGCAGTTGTTGCTAGAGGAATGGGAACATGCTGTGTTGCTGGATGCAGTGAAATCAAGATTAATGAAGAAGAAAAGTATTTCATAGACAAGAATGGTAGAAAATATGTAGAAGGTGACTATATTTCACTGGATGGAAGTACAGGGAATGTATATGGTGAAAGAATACCAACAGTTGAGACTACAATGAGTGGCGATTTTGCAAAGCTCATGGGCTGGGCGGACCAAGTAAGAAAATTGAAAGTTAGAGCTAATGCGGATACTCCAACTGATGCTAGAACTGCTATAAAATTTGGTGCAGAAGGAATTGGTCTTTGCAGAACAGAGCATATGTTCTTTGAACCTGACAGAATCGAACCAATGAGAGAGATGATTGTTGCAAAGACTGTAGAACAAAGAAGGAAAGCTCTTGACAAGCTCCTTCCAATGCAGAGAAGCGATTTCGAAGGATTGTTTACTGAAATGAAGGGCTATCCTGTTACAATAAGACTTCTTGACCCACCTCTTCATGAATTTGTCCCCAAAGAAGATGAGGACATAAAGGCTCTTGCGGCTGATATGGGTATAGAATTTTCAGAACTTAAGTCAATGATTGAAGACCTTCATGAATTCAATCCAATGATGGGGCATAGAGGTTGCCGTCTTGCTGTAACATATCCTGAAATGGCTGAAATGCAGACAAGGGCAATAATCGAGGCAGCAATAAACGTAAACAAAGGAGGAATGCACGTTATTCCTGAAATCATGATTCCTTTGGTTGGAGAAGTTAAAGAGCTTAAATTCGTTAAAGATATAGTTGTAAAGACAGCTGATGAAGTAATAAAGAATTCAGGTGCTGAACTTAAGTATATGGTAGGAACTATGATCGAAATACCAAGAGCAGCACTTACTGCTGATGATATTGCGACAGAAGCTGAATTCTTTTCATTCGGAACAAATGACCTTACCCAGATGACATATGGGTTCTCAAGAGACGATGCTGGTAAATTCCTAGATGAGTACTATAATAAGAAAATATTCGAATCTGATCCATTTGCAAAACTTGACCAGACAGGGGTTGGAAAGCTTGTAAAAATGTCTGTTGAGCTTGGAAGAAAGACCAGACCTGATATCAAACTAGGAATATGCGGAGAGCACGGTGGAGAGCCATCATCAGTTGAGTTCTGCCATACAGTAGGATTGAATTATGTATCATGTTCACCGTTTAGGGTGCCAATTTCAAGACTTGCAGCAGCTCAGGCTGTAGTAAAGGAAAAGAAAGCATAAGCAAAATTAGCAATAAAAAATGCCAGATTTAATCTGGCATTTTTTATTGCTCTTGGTAATATTTTAAGGTTATAATTAATAAGTACTAATACCAGTTTGTGTCTAAGACATGAGGTTCATAAGTGAGAAAAAATTTCAGAGCACAAGGCGGAAGGAGGCTTAGATACTTTGTGTATCTAAGCCGACGACAATGCAGTGATATGCAATTTTAGCCAATTAGAAACCCATGGATTATATGCAAAGTGGTATAAGATGAAAAGGATGGAGCGGAGGTATTTTTAATGTCAGTATTTGAAGCAATTGTATATGGCATAGTTCAGGGATTAGGTGAATTCTTGCCGATTTCGAGCTCGGCGCATTTGATCGTAGTGCCATGGCTTTTTGGATGGAAGGATCCAGGTTTGGCTTTTGATGTAGCTCTCCATCTTGGAACTTTAGCTGCGGTCATATTTTTCTTCTGGAAAGACTGGATTAATCTTCTTATAGCAGGCATGAAGGGATTAAAAACACAAGAAGGAAAGTTGTTCTGGTTTCTTGTTGCGGCTACGATTCCAGGGGCTTTGATCGGTAAACTGTTGGAAGAGCAGGCAGAATCAATTTTCAGAAACCCTGCACTGATTGGTTTCATGCTTATAATTATGGGAGCAATTATGTATTATGCAGACAGAACTCGAAAAAGCGATATTGATCTTGAAAATATAGGTTTTGGAAGGAGCTTTTCAATAGGTTTGTCTCAAGCTGTGGCAATAATTCCTGGAGTTTCACGCTCTGGAATCACAATGTCAGCAGGAAGGTTATTAGGACTTACACGCGAAAGTGCCGCAAGATTCTCATTTCTTCTTTCAACACCAATAATTCTTGGCGCAGGACTTTTAAAAGTTAAGGATTTAGTTGAAACCAAAGTTGAAATGATGCCATTTATTGTTGGAATACTTACATCTGCAATTGTTGGATTTTTAAGCATAAAATTCCTTTTAGATTATTTAAAGAATAAAGGTTTTAATATATTTGTTGTGTACAGATTAGTATTTGGTTTAATATTGATTGGTGTTTATTTTGTGAGAGTGTAGAAATATATAAATTTAATTAAGAAAAACCAGCAGAAATTGCTGGTTTTTTCTATAATAATTTATATCTCTATATTATTTTGCGAACTCTGAAGTTTGCTTCAAGTACCAGCCAATTTTGTGGGAAAGGAGACATTAATTCCCAATAGCTTACGCCGCGTAAACCATATTCTTTAACAAGATTATATTTTGCTCGAACGCTACGGGCATCCTCAAACCACACGATATGTCTGATACCTTGCTCATCGGTATAATAGTAATAAGGGGCTTGATAGATGGTATTATACTGTATATTGGCATTATATCTTGCTGCACGAAGGACAGCTTGCGGAGGACTTACTGTCTGGGCAATCGTTTCTCCCTTTACAAAAGGTAACTTCCAATCACGTCCATACGTCGGCATTCCCATGAGAATTTTTTTAGGAGGTATAGCTGTTACAGCATAATCCAATACACGCCTTACCTCATTGATTGGTGCGATAGCCCATGGAGGGCCAGTTGCATATCCCCATTCATATGTCATAAGAACAACAAAGTCAACAAGCCTTCCGTGCACAGGATAATCATGAGCTTCATACAACAACCCACTCTGGCTAGCATTCACTTTAGGGGCTAATGCAGTAGATACAAGAAATCCCTGTGGATGTAGCCGAGCCACTACGCGGGAAAGAAATTGATTGTACAATTCCCTATCCGCTGGATAGACATATTCAAAATCTATGTTTAATCCTCGATAACCACTAGTACCCATAATGTATAAAACATTTGTAATCAAGTTTTCTTGAGCAGCAGGGTTAGATAAAACAGCATGTGCAAGCTCAGGACTGAATTTTCTCCCGGAAAAGTTTGTAATTACCATAAGTGGTGCTGCATGTTCTTTCCTTGCAATGTTTACAGCAGTTTGTGCTTCGATTGGAAGTATGTCTCCGTTCTCTAGTATGTGATAACTGAAAATGCTCAAATATGTTAAAAATCGGCTTGTGTTGCGTGCAACCTGTTGCCCTGCAGGACCTACTTGAGGTAGATAGCCATTTACTTCAATGATTGGTTTCCCTATTACTAGTTTTTGACCTGGAAATATAACATAAGGGCTGGTGATTCGGTTATCCTGAATAATTGTTTCAACTGTGGTTCCATAGCGCCGTGAGATGGACCAAAGTGTTTCACCAGGTTGCACCATATGGATGCGTGAACTTTCAGGAGTAGGAATAACTAATGCTTCTCCAATAACAAGAACATCTGGATTCGGAATCTGATTTGCTTGAATAATACTATTTATGTTTATACCAAAACGGAGGGCTATTGACGATAAATTATCTCCACTTCTTACAATATAGATTTGCATTCCTGTTTCTCCTTAAAGTTATTATTATTTCAGTTTATTTAAAAAGTAATAAATATGTTCTCTTGACATCTTGTTCTCAAAAATAATAATCACGTGGAATGACAAACAAATTAGTCTTTTAAGAAAGGACATGGAGCAATTAATTCATGTCCTTTTCTAAAAGATATATTTCTATTAGTATTGTAAATGTAAATATTTTATAATTGTGCATATTTTTAACATTTACATTATAAAAATATGCTTTTTTGAATTATTTCCTATACATTTAAAATCAATATTTGTAGAAAATAAAACAGGAGGTGTTAATATGGCGAAGAAGAATAATCCAAAGAAACCGAAAAACAATATGGAAGCAGCCAGAGAAATTACTCCTGATACAAAGAATTGTTCAAAACCAGGTTGTAAAGAAAAATGCAAATAGGTATAACATTAGTGATGATAAAACTTTACAGGAGGTGCGAATTATGGGAAAGAAAAATCGGGATAAGAAGAAAAGTACTAAAGAACAAGGATTAAAAGATATTAATGTTAATACTGAGACTCAAAAACGTACAATAACTCCAGATTTAGATAAGATTGAGAAATAAAATAAAAAATCTGACAGGGTATACCCTGTCAGATTTTTTATTTTATATTATATTGTTCTTTTTACTTCTTCAAGTTCATTTATAGTTATTTGCCTTGTATGGAGCGTGTGATTCCATTCCTTGTTGTCTTTGTATATCAAGCCCTGTATGGTTATTGGTATCCAAGTTAGTGAGTATATGGGATAAATAAGAAAACCTAAGAAAACTTTGTAGTTGAACTTCTTCTCAGATGCTACGATTAACGGTCCATAAAATAGCTGAGCAATTACGAAAACGGTCCATACATATGTTGGTATAATATAATCTATTTGAAAGAATGTTCCCTTTGGATAGAACCACTGCAAATATGCCATTAAAGTTACAAGTCCTATGAATATTATTCTTACTGGTTGAAGTAGATAAAGAGCACAATCGAAAGCAACAATGTTTTTCTCTCTGAATGCTTTTGCCATAAGGCTTGGAAGAAATCTGAAAGCACAATCAGCTTGCCCTTGCATCCATCTTACACGTTGTTTCCATGATTGTTTCAATGTAAGCGGTTTTTCATCATAAACAATAGCATCATGACACCAGGCAACCTTCATGTCATTAAGTGCAAGTTTCATTGTGAATTCAAGATCTTCTGTTAGACAAGTAGCTCCCCAACCTAGCTTTTTTAGAACTTCAGTATCCATTGAAAATCCAGTTCCACAAAGACTGCATGTCATTCCTAGATAGTATCTTGCCAACTGGAACAGTCTGTTTACAGTCCAAAAGGATATAGAATATGAAACAGTAATCCAGGAATCAAAAGGATTTTTACTGTCTATATATCCCTGAACAACTTTATAACCTTTGCAGAACTGTTTGTTCATTTCGGAGAGAAAATTAGGTGAGACGATATTATCAGCATCAAAAATCGAAATAGCATCATAATGAGTATCAAGCTTAAATATAATATCAAATATCCATTCAAGGGCATAACCTTTACCCCTCTTCATGGTATTAAAACGCTCATAAACGATTGCACCTTTGTCTCGGGAAAGAGAAGCAGTACTATCAGAACAGTTGTCTGCAACGATGAATATATCATAAAGCTCTCTTGGGTAATTGAGGTTAAGAAGACTCTCAATCATTTGCCCGATTACTCTTTCTTCATTGTGTGCAGCAACTACAAGAGCAAACTTTTTAGTTGGAGGATATGAATCTGTACTTTCTTCTTTTCTTTTAATCCAGCCAAAGACAGAAATACTGAAAAAGTAAGCTCCAACAATAAATATTGCAATCTGAAGTAATACACTTGCCATATATGTTAATTGGTGAAAATCTATTTCCATATAATACCTCCAAAAGAAACATATCCTATATTTAAAGATAGCCTAAAATAGCATAGATTGTAAATATTAGAATTATTTAAAGGTTACTCATATACTGCATTTATCTTAGCGTATCTTCCATTTTGGCATTTTTTCTGAGATTTTACTTATAGCATACATTTTCCTTTAATCTTAGGTGTTTTGTTATATTTTATTCAAATTTCATAAATTATATTTAAATAGGAAAGAATTTAATACAATTAATATTTCTTTCCATGTAAAAATAAGGATTTAACAAACAATTATATAATGTTATAATGAGCAGAGATACCGATGATTCAATACTTCGGCGAATTTCATACTTGGCTTCGTTTAAAGAAAGAAGATATTTATTATATGTAGTCAAGTTTATAAT
>Ga0209340_1001855_pt1 | contig 13553 bp, 10 predicted proteins | sample EPASupsiteSAE323_FD_187266 | JGI IMG/M metagenome (GOLD analysis project Ga0209340, IMG submission 187266) | Bioremediated contaminated groundwater from EPA Superfund site, New Mexico - Sample SAE3-23 (SPAdes) (version 2) | ecosystem: Environmental > Aquatic > Deep subsurface > Groundwater >... | reverse complement strand
TTACATCCATGGGAGTTGCGTCAATCGATCCCGTACAGTTTAAACCGAACCCTGTTCCTCCCCTCGTTGTGATTAAGAAAATAATGACTTCCCGGAAATTTCATTCACCTTTCAAACCGCTTACATTTGTTTATGGAAAAGAAACAGTTGAGATTCATTTTGCAGGTTTGAGTTTTATGGTCCCGGAAAAAGTGTTGTATAAGTACAAACTTGAAGGTTTCGACGAAAATTGGATCGATGCAGGGACTAACCGGACTGCTTTTTATTCGATTATTCCTCCGGGCACATATACATTCCGGGTTATTGCCTGCAATAATGATAATATATGGAATGAAAAAGGAGCCACTGTTCAAATCTCGATTATCCCTCAATACTGGCAAACGTGGTGGTTCCAATTGATTGGAGTCTGTTTTGCACTGGGGATTATCTGGCTGGTTTTATATATCCGGACTTCACAACTCAAAAGACGTCAACGTTCACTTGAAGAACTTGTGGCGGTTCGTACACGTGGCCTTGCCAACAAAACCGAAGAACTTGAAAAAATCAACTCCATTGTTAAAACGATTAACGAGAAAATTAATCATTGCGATATACTTGAATCTATATTAAAAGAAGCAGCTACGATTGAGGGTGTCGATCTTGCCGCCGCTCTCGTTTACGATAAGTCCCAGGGTGCTTATAAAGTCAAAGCTACCATCGGCTACGGACTTGAAAAAGAAGTCTTCTCATCCGTTCAATTCTCGTTTGCAGAGGCAGAAGAACGCTATATCCTGGGGTCAAAAGAAATATATGAAAATGTTTTTATTGTTGAAAATATAGAATCCAGGCCAGGGAAAGAAAAAGTAGAAAAAATTGGGATCCCGAAAAGTATGCTGGTTATTAAAATTCCAATGGAAGATACTGCAGCCGGATATCTTCTTTTTGAGAATATGACCGAAGAGAATGCATTTGTAACGCATGACATTCGTTTGTTGATAAAACTACGCGATCATATTGGATCTGCATTCATTAAAAGTAAATTGCTCCTCGATTTACAGGCCGGGCGTGAAGCAGCAGAAGCGGCAAACTATTCTAAAAGTATGTTCCTGGCACGTATGAGCCATGAAATCCGGACCCCCATGAACTCCGTAATCGGTTTTGCCGATATGCTCATGGATACCAAACTCGACGACGAACAAAAAGAATTCACCCAGAATATTACCAAATGCGGTGAAGCTCTTCTCGATCTGATCGATGAAATCCTGGATTTTTCCAAGATCGAAGCGGGACAGCTTTCATTTCAACCCATTGAATTTGATCCTGAAGTTCTTATCTTCGATCTTTGCCGCTTAATGCAGCCCCGTGTCGAACATAAAAGTGTGGATATTCTTTGCCGTATAGGAGATAATATCCCTGCTTTTGTGAAAAGCGACCCTGGACGGTTCAGGCAAGTATTGGTTAACCTTATGGGAAATGCGGTGAAATTTACCCATGAGGGTGAAATCGAATTGAAAATGGTAGCAGAAGAAGAAACCGGCCAGCGAATAAAACTTCATGTGTCTGTTCGGGATACCGGTATAGGGATTGCTGCCGATCAGCTACCTCATGTTTTCGAATTATTTCACCAGGCTGACGGTTCAATTACACGGAAATACGGAGGAACCGGCCTTGGACTCGCCATCAGCCGCCAGATCGCTCTCATGATGAATGGAAATGTTTGGGCCGAAAGCGAAGAGGGAAAAGGAAGTATATTCCATTTCACCGCATGGGTCGATAAGGTGGATAAAGCATCTCATAAAAAAATTACCCCTCAAATTCTTTTGAATAAAAAAGCTCTCCTCATCGACGATAACCCGACCAATCTCGATATCCTTGCCCATATTACCGAATCCGAAGGAATGAGAACGGTTAAAGTGACAGACAGTACGCTGGTTTTAGAGACAATTCTCGAAGCGCTGCATTCAGGGGATCCCTTTGATGTTTGTATCCTGGATATCCAGATGCCCGGCCTGAGCGGATTCGATATTATTAAACTCATCCGTAAACATGAAAATCCTCAAATTTCCACTCTCCGTGTTCTTGCTTTCTCTTCTTCCACTGACCGGCAGGCCAAAATATTCAGGGAACTCGGATTTGATGCTTTTCTACCCAAACCGGTTCAAAAATACAAACTCATAAATCTTCTCAAGCATCTCATGGGAGAAAAAGATGCTGAAAATGAAGAACGAAGAAAAAAACAAATCCTGGTCACTCAACATTCCATTGCTGAAGAAACGAAACACTCGGTTCACATTCTCCTGGTCGAAGATAACCCGTTGAACCAGAAACTTGCAAACTTTATGCTTACTAAAGCCGGGTATCTCCTCGATGTGGCGAATAATGGAGTCGAAGCGGTCGAAATGGTTTCCGCCAAACCCGATTTATTCGACCTCATTTTTATGGATATCAATATGCCTGAGATGGATGGAATCGAAGCCACTAAACAAATCCGAAATAATGGATTCACCAATATACCAATCATCGCCATGACTGCCGACGCATTGAAAGAAGACCAGGAAAAATGCCTCAACGCCGGCATGAACGATTATATCTCAAAACCTATTAAACGCGAACTTGTTTTTAATATGGTTAAGAAATGGATTCTAAAAGAAGAAAAAAATTGACCCCGATTAAACCGTTAACTGCTTTATATGCTTTTTAGACTGATTCATATTGGAGATGTTGAATGAAATTTAAACCTGTAATTTCCATCGTGTTGTTTTTTCTATCCTGTTCTTTCCTGGCTGCTGAAACAACAACCCGTACTTATCTTGAAAAAGATGAAAACAAACGCATTACGCATGTCATCACCTGGGAAGTTTCCCCCAATGGCGAGAATATTATAATTAAAACAGATAAAAATAATACACAATCTCAACAGGTGATTTCGGGGGATATTCATGGACAAACTCTTTCATGGACGTATGAAAGTGAACAGGAACGTTCCAATATCACAGCCGTTCGGACAGGGAAAACGATCCGCATGACCGGTACACGCTGGGGAAAGAAAGTCGATAAATCGTTCGACCTGGATGATTATCCCTGGAATCAACCTTTTCAACTCGGTGTCGAACGCTTTGTGCGGCAGGATGGAGGGAAATCTTTTAAGTTCTGGACCATCGGGACAACCGGACCGGGTGATATGAAAATCGCGCGCTTCGAAGCTTCTAAAAAAAGAACCGAAGACATTGTTATTAATGGGAAAATAGAAAAGACGCTATGCTATAAAATTACGTTTACCAGTTTTATTTATTCCATGTTCTGGCATGGGTATTATTGGTATAGGGTTTCGGATGGGTTCTTTCTTCGATACAAAGGAAAAAGCGCCAGCAGTTCAAGCGAATATGTTCAATAAAAAAGCGAGACGATTCCAATCACGTTAGCTATCCTTATAGACTATCCCGGACAGCATCGATATCGTTGACAGCAAAACCCGTCAATGCGGAAATATCTTCATTGGATAATCCCCTGGCAATCGCATTTCGAACCACTTCCTTTTTTCCTTTTTCAATACCAACTTCGATACCTTTTTCAATACCTTTTTCGATACCAACTTCGATACCATTCTCGAATATATCCTGTTCCATTTGAGAAAATTGAAGCCAGAGTTTTCTTTCTTCTTCAAGATACTGCATCTCTTCCGGTTTTAATATATGATGATCCAGTCTTCGGATGATTTCCTTGAATATCTCATCGTTTTTATACTCTTCGAAATCCTCCTCTTTATTTTCATCATTCCGTGATTTCTCTGCAAACGTAAACCATCGTTTATACCGGGGGTGAGATTCATTCGATACAATGTTTCCCTGCAAAACAAATATTAAACGATTCCTCGGGATAAATCCCAATCCTTTTGTTTTATTTTTTAATACATTCAGCACTCGTGTCCGCGATTTCAACAATTCAACGATATCCGGGTTTCGCCATAAGTTTTCATCTTTTACAAATTCAGCAACCAACTCCGGGGTCATACAATACGAAACAAAATTGTCTTTGAACCCTAACGTATCCACTGCCATCCAGACTAACGTGATAACAGGTTCCAACGTATGGTAGTTTTTTATTTTTTTTACAGGAGGAGTTTTGGATACGATTTTTTCAGGCAGTTTTTCCAATTGCATGCCTGTGTTAAGCGCATGATAAAGAAAAAATCGCTGGCCGATATCCTGCTTATACCACTGCTGCATATCAATTATGACATACGTTCCATCTATTTTACAACGGTAATCGAATTCCACTAACGCCGCATCATCCGTGAAACGCTGCCGATCCTCCAGCCTCTCGATTGTCTCAATCGTGATATCCAGGAAATCCTCAAGAAATGCTTTTGCTATTTTAATCTCCGAAAAGACTTTCTTAAAAAAACGGTCATAATTCAATGGCGCTAGATACATTTGTTTTCTCCTGACTCTCTTAATATAGTTTATTTTAAGATTTTTGTCAATTCGTTTTTACTAAATTAAGCAAAGCACTGTTAAAAAATATCCTGGACTATCAACCGTATCAATAATAATCCATCAACCCCGGAACGATTCGTTCATACTCCCATATCTCATCGATGTTGTTTATATTTTTCTTTAAAGATTCTTCTTCCTCATGCGAGAAATGGCTTTCTCCGGGTTCGAGGAAAAGCGTTTTAAATGCTTCCACGGCTTCTTTTCCATGAAGCACAAATTCGGGACACGCCGGTTGACGCTCAATCACGATCTTCTTTCCCGATTTCAAACGTATTTCTTTGAAAACATTCATGAACGAAACCGCAGGCTTCATATACGACAAATGATACCCGATATGAAGAGAAAACTTCCCGCTATCGACAAACGAAGCGAATTCTTTTGCAAAATAAAACCTGTTACCGGTGGAATCATAATCCCAACGTTCAGCGTCACAGCCATTCTCTTTAAACGTTTCCGCCAGTTGATTGAGATCATCCGGGTTTCCTGTTACTGAGAGGGTCCGAATCATTCCATAACAGGTTATATCCTCGAAATTTTTCTTTATAACTTCTGCATATCTTTTCTGAGCAGCAATCCCCTGGTACCGGTTTTTGTAAATGAATGAACAATAATTGATAGGTAGATCGATTCTCTCTTCGATGGAATACTTTATTAATTTTAAAGCAGTCAGTTCCGATTCCAACACCGTAACACGTGGGCCATGCAAAAACGTATACCCGCGTTTCATTAATTCGCTGCAATTGTGCGGTGTACACCTCAATTGATGAAGATTTAAATACTGCACACCTGCTTCTTTCATTTCTCTCAGTTTTATTTTCATCAATTCATAATCATCGGGAACCGCGGGGATTTCTACAGTAATCACCGGGATGTATTGAGCGGCCAGGTTTATTTTTTCCAGGTCATAATCGATTGCCACAAGATCAAAGCGCATCTCATCCAGGCCTGCATCTTTCAATTGCTTCAAAATCGATGGAGTGACTTTTGTTCCATTCGTGTATAGCCAGACATGAAGAGAATCGGCAAAATTCATCTTGATTTCCGAAAGAAAATTCAACGTACGTTCAGGTGACAATAAAGGTTCGCCTCCGCTCAGTCCGATTCCTTTAAATTGAAACCGTTCGATGTATTCGATATAATCTTCGGGTGTTGAAAACTGGACCGTATTGGTCGTCGGTTGTCCCAGTTCATGCTGGGTGGTAGGGCAGTAGAAACACCTGGCATTGCACATCCCGTTTATAAATAAACAGGACCATTGACCGTCGCCGCAGCACCGGCAGCCCGGAGCCAATCTCCTGCAATCCAGTTTTGTTTCATCATATCCGAAAGAAACGCCGGCTTCTTTCAACCATAAAAGTAAAGCGTCTCGTTCTTCCGATGCTTTTCGGATTTCATCATCCGATATCCATTTCATCTGAGCATATTCGTTGCTGTATTGTTTTTTGTTTTCTTCAGTCCACTTGAATTTAGTCATCTATTTTTTACACCCAATCAAAAGTATTTCAGGGGCCAGGGGATTTTTAAAATTTTATCAAACACCAAAAGTAAGTATTTCGATATTTGTATTATTACACTATCCCGGATTTTCTCCTATCAAAAGTTCTTTGCCTACTTTCTTACAAGAAAGTAGGCCGCCGGAGGCATTCATTGAATTATTTTTGAACCACATCATTCAAAATGATCTGATATGTAATTTTCACGCTTGGTTTTAATGTGGCAGAAACCCCACAGTAGGTCTCCTGTGAAAGTTCGATTGCCTGTTTCAATTTATCCACCGGTAAATCGTTTCCTTTGAATATATATTTAATAAGGATTTCCTGGATACGTTTTGGGAAATCTTTTTCGATTACGGCATCTGTCACAATTTCGAAGTGTTCGATTTTCGGTGAAACGCGCATCTTCGTCAGGATCGAAATAACATCCATTCCTGTGCACCCTGCCAAAGAAACGAGAGTTAAACCTTTTGGTTTCGGGCCTTTATTCTTTCCACCGAACTGTTCGTCCGCATCTACAAAGAAATGATGGCCGTCCAAACTTGCTTCAAAAGTCATTCCTTCTGTCCATTTTATACTTGCTTGCATTTTGTTTTCCTCCTTATAATAGAGTTGATATATTAAAATCTCAGTGATAAACAGCTCAATCCACCATCCAGTTTCCTGAATTCGGAGAGTTCTACTTCCAATGTTTTATAGCCTGCTTTTTCGATAGCAGTTTTTGTTTTCGGGTATCCTGCCGGGACCAATACTATATTGTTTACCCAGATACTATTAGCTGCGTACATTTCCGAAGAATCGACGGGAATCCTGTTGAATTTCTCGAATATTTTACAATCCAGGAACTCACCCGCAACCAGTAAATTGTTGTTTTCCAGGTAAGAAAGGCCTGTTTTAAGGTGGAGGAATTCTTTCATTTCCACACCTGAAGCCGTGTACCCGTATTTTTGTAGGAATTCGGTAAATTGTTTTAAACCTTCCTTATTTGTGCGCGCGGAGAGTCCCACGTAGAAATGATCTCCCACTCGCATCACATCGCCGCCTTCTATAGTTCCAGGAGCCTGGATGCATTCAATATTTGTATAGAATTTTTTTAAAGTTTCGTGTATGGAGGATTCTTCTCCTTTTCTTGATTGGGCACCAGGATTGGTAATGATTGCTGTGCGCTCTGACAGTACTGCGGTATCTTCCACGAAAACAGAATCCGGGAAATGCTCTTCAGCTTCCAATACTGTTACTTCAACGCCGCAGGATTTCATTGCAGCAATGTATGCATCATGCTGTAGAAGTGCTTTTGCATAATCCGGTTTTCCTTCTATTGAAGACGTAATTCCTTGGGGAAGGGAGCGACCCGGACGTTTTACAATTGCATTTTTAAACATATTTGTCCTCCTTTAACGAGAACCTCTATTATAGATCAAAATGAAAAGAATTGCAATTGTTAAACCCGGGGGTGAGTAAAACCTTTCAAAAGTAAGGGGCGTTTTTCGGAATAATTTTGACAAAACTTTAGCGGTATGTTGAAAAAAAATATATTTTATGTTATAACATAGGCGCTAAAGGATGTAAAATGAATACGATTGCCGGGTATGTTACGAATCAATTTGACCGCAGCAATATATCTACAAATACTTTTCCAACCGATTACCTCGGATCAATCCAATTACTTGACAAATCAGGGTTTTCTCCATATACCGATAATAGTCCTACCAATTCAGTGCTTTACAGTATATTCAACCGGTTTGTGCAGAAAACGGGGCTGGACACAACAGCAAATAAACTCAAAGATGAATACCTCCAGAACAATGCTTCGGCACAAAATGCGATAAGTCTTTATGGAGCGCTGGAAAATACTTTTGCAACGAAGCGTCCGGGAGAGCAAGCAGCCATTGTCGATTTCCTGAATACGAAAATCGAAGATTTTATCACTCAAAAAGACAGCAATCAAACGGGTTCATTAACCCAGAATGAGTCGGGGATTTCAGGGGAGATTTTCAATGCCATAGACAGCAACCGCGACTCGGTAATCAATTCCCAGGAAATGCAGGATAATTTCTACAGGGATTTTACCCAGTTAAATAATGTATTAAATTATTTTCAGAATACATCGGGTGCTCTCATCGATATCTATGCATAACAAGTTTCTTCACTCTTTCAATTAACAAAGACTTTCAAATGGACTGGATAAAAATACGGGATTAATATGACAGATACAATAATAATTGTAGGAGTTTCAGGTTTTATCGGCAGGGTAATTTCCCACTTCCTGGTTGAGAAAGGATACCGTGTTAAAGGTTTCACACGCAGCCGGACAAATGCTGAACAATTAAAACAGACAGGGGTTGAACCTGTTTTATGGGATGGCCACATTCTAAACGGTTGGGAAGAACACCTGGAAAATGTTCATGCGATCATTAATCTTTCCGGGGAGAATATTGGAGCGGGACGCTGGACAGCAGAAAGAAAGAAACAAATCCTGTCAAGTCGTACAAAACCAGGGCAATTACTGACCAATGCTGTCGATAAAACAAAAAATAAACCCCGAATTTTCATCCAGGCTTCGGCTGTAGGTTTTTATGGTACTCATGAGGATTATGAATTTGAAGAATGTTCAAAAAAGGGAGAAGGTTTTCTTTCCGATGTGGTTCAGCAGTGTGAAGAGTCTACTTCCTATATAGAAACCATGGGAACGCGCAGGATTATTTGTCGGTTCGGTGTGGTTCTCGGTAAAAATGGCGGTGCTCTGGATAAGATGATTTACCCTTTCAAACTCTTTGTCGGAGGAAAATTAGGAAATGGAAAACAGTGGTTTTCCTGGATTCATATCGATGATTTAATACACGGGATTGCATTTTTACTGGAACGAGAAGAAAGCCGCGGTATTTATAATTTCACATCACCCAATCCTGTAACGAACAGGCAATTTGCAGAAATCGCAGGAAAAGTATTGAAGAAGCCTTCTATATTCTCAACACCCAGTTTTATTCTCAAGTGGATTTTGGGGGAGATGGCGGAGCAATTACTTTTAAATGGGCAGAAGGTTTTACCTGCGCGTTTATTGAATGAAGGATTTTCTTTCCGGTATCCCTCTTTGGAGATGGCTTTCCGGGAAATTCTCGATAAGAGATGAACTTCGTAATAAAAATTCTACAATTCGTATTTTAGAATACACGTTTAATGCGTAGGGCGTCCTGTCAGGGATATAGTCCCTGACACAAGATTTAGAGAGCTTCATCCCGCATCGATTCCGAATGCAGGGAACAAAAGAAACCGCATTCTCCACCCATGCGGGACGAAAAGAAAGGGAAAACCACAAAGTGTTTTTTCGAAAACTGGCCACATATTCTCGCCAACAATAAAAATATCTTTTGCTCTTTAAGCATTCGCGTCTATTGGCGTTCATTCTCAGTTAAATAATCTCATAGTTCTGAGAATATCTCTGCTGCATATTGACCATAAAGATGAGAATCACAAAATACCGTTCCGATACTCCAAAGCGTTTTGATATCCGGGTAAATCTTATTGGATACGGAATAATACACACTATCCACCATTTTATATATGGCTTCAAGATCACTTAAAGATTTCGAGAATACCGATCGCACATCTCCCATGATAAGGGATTTCTCCACTTCCGCCCATACCGATTGATTATGCGGACGGGCTAAATAAAGTGCTTTATAATCTAATTGTTTTAATATTTCTATCATAGAAGGTTCATAAGGGGTACTGTCTGCCAATGCTTTTAAGTTTTTATAGGTCGAGATCGCATTAACAAGATTGGTTCGCAAACTCCTCATCACAGTTTGCAATTCGGTATAATTCAATGTCTCGGGAGTAGACATCTCCACTTTATTCAATACCAGGAAAAAATCGGAATGCGCTTTCAATACATAACCGGCCCCCGTTTGTATTAAACCGGACATCATTGTATCTGTTCCACTCCCCGTTCCCGACGCTTTTAATACTGTGGGAGTAAAGGGTTTCTCGCCAAGATTCCCAAATATTGCAGGAAATACAATCACGTTTCCTAAAACAAAGATAATGAAAAGTGAAATACATGACCGTGATATTGTTTTATTGAATGCCATAATAACCTCCTATAAGCGGCAGTATTTTTTTAGATACTTATATTATTGTATAATATGTTTAAACTAAAGTAAATACTCCGTTCACAGAATCTATTATCACGCTCATGCCTTATATTCCTTATACTTCCCAATCGTCGCCGTATTCGTTATCCATTTCTTTTAATATACTTGACCGGTACCGGATTAATTCCATATCCGTATCGATATTGTCGATTAAAATCTTGCGCACTACATTCCCATAATACCGGGTATCCAATTCTCTAAGGGAGAGAACTGTAACATTTTTCTGTTTTAGCCGGTCGATGCGATCGATGATCTTTACTGCCAGGTGAGGGGGTTCAATCCGTGTCAAATCGGGTATCATGATGATGCTGTTTTCCTTCATCATGCGCAGAAGTGCCAGGATCACCAGGGCCTTTTCTTTATATCCGATCCCGTGGAAAACGGACCTGGTCTTTATTTTTTGTTTCAATTTATCGATTATTCCATCAATTTCATTTCTAGGGGCAGTCATAGCCTCCCCCATAAACCGGACAAGGTAGAATGGATTGATAAAATCGGGGAGAGAATCGGGATCACATATATACCTGAAATCCGGTTTTACGGGTAATTCTTCAACTTCTTTCCCATTAATCCTGAATTCTCCATTGTACCCTCTCCGATAAAGCATTGGCGCTTCATTAGACAACACATTATAAACCAGGTTATCGTCATTATACACACCTTTGCATGTCCCCATTTGGATATCGACAACCAGGTCCTCATTGGCCTTTATAACTTCTGTTTTTATAAACAGATGTTGTCTCCGGTATTGGAAGAACGCAAGAAGAGCAAAAAGTGCAATAAAAAAGATAGTGAGAACACCGCCGAACCATGCATTCTCGATTACTTGGCTTTTCCCTTTTGTAATATTATCATCTCCTTTAATAAAGTTTTTGACTTTCTTATAATCCGAACCGTCGGGGGAGAAGTAAAATTGGTTGACATAAAATTCCATAAACTTCTTTTTCATTTCATGTGAAGCTGCATAATACTGATAGATTCCATCATCACCCATGCTGCTCAACCCAGCCATACCCTGTTTATAAAAAGTGATTGGGAATAAAATCATGAGGTTGTTTCTTAACTGCATTGATGATTTGAGACGCGCCTTCAATTTCTCTTCTATTTTATTTATTTCTTGCAGTTCATTGTCCATATAATATTTTATTGAATTCCTCATATCATCGGTAATTTGTTTCCCTAAAGTAAAATTCCCAAATTTTTCAAGAAATCTTTTTTCAAAGTTTGCCAGGTATTCGAGTTTTTTGATTTCCATCTGGTAGGAGGAAATATTGTCATTGGGATGGCTGGAGAGGGTGTATTGGATCAGGGATGGAATGAAGCTCATGACTGTAATCCATATAATAAACAAGGTCAGGTAAGTTCTTTCCTTACTTTTCATTGCACCGGGAAGAATCCCGATTGAAAAAAAGAACCAGGAAAGCGATATAACGAGAAATGAAAAGAATGCAATATGGCTATCGATAGGAATGGCGACACCCATAATCCGGGAAATGGACAAACCGAACCCGATCGCACACATAAAAATAATCGTGAGTATGCAAAGCCGGGTAAAGTACCTCAGCCAGAATAATTTCCATGAAGGGATAAGGCTTGCAAGCATCTTGTTGAATTTCCTGCTGTTGCTGCTCTGGGCACCGTAGATCAATCCGATTACCCCTGCAAATAGAAGTAATATCGTGGAGAGATCAACAGGGTTTGCACTGGATGTTCTTTGAACGGGATTATCCAGTAAGGGTTGATCAACTCGTAACCGTTCGCTTGAATCTGCACTTGAAATCATTTCGGAAACTTCCCCGGAATGTTCGGTGAATATGTGTAGTTCCGAAGGGAGATAGATGGTGCGATACCCATAAAACGCATAAAGCCTGATATTGGGAATGACTTCCACTTTTTTGTTTTCAAATTGCTGGAATGCTTTAACGCGTTCGATCCGGGCTTCGTTATTCTTAACACCGAAAAAAACCGATACTGCAACCATAAAAAATAAAGCGGGGACAGTAATAATGAGCATCAAATTTTTTATGGTATCTCTGATTTCAATCTTTATGAAATTAAGCTTCCATGGCATGTTTCCTCCTATATGTCTCCTTGATTGGAAAGCCGTTATTCTTTTTTTGTATTTTGTATGAAAATTTGGTTTTTCTTGAGTACTGCTGTAATTTATATTCAGGCAGAACAGCGGGGAGTATATGGTTATATCGTGTCATTTTTTTTCAATGGAATTTTTCCCCTGGGATTCCTGCTTTTTTTGTTTTTCCCTTAGCCTGATTGCCTTATCTGTCTCAATCAATTCCCGGTTGGTTCTAAGGAAATTTTCAGCATACGCTACAACACTTAGAGTTAAAAGAGGTGATTGTTCCATCTCAATAAGGATGTTACGAATTGATTCTTCTTTATCCTCAAAATCAAAATCATCCAGGCTTTTATTATCATCCAAGAGTGGAGGTCCTACATCGAAGAGAAGATAATTGGCACTGACGTTGTAGTTTTCATAGAGCTTGGCTAAGAATGTATATCCAGGGTAATTCGCCTGGGCTTCTATTTCGCTAATGGCACTGGAAGATAATTTGATATTGGCGGCAAATTCTTTCTGTGTCATTTCATAGATTTCTCTTATCTTCTTTAATCTCAGTCCATAATCAGGGTTTGCGGGTAAATGTTTCTTTCTCATTTTTTATCCAAAATAATTTTTAAAAAAAACTTGACAAACAAAACAATAAGTTTTAGAATTATGTCTTAGTAAATAAATCCATAAATTATGGATTTTGGAGGTTTAAAAACATGTTTCGCGATACTGAAACTCAAAAACTGAAAACCAAAGTGTTTTTAAATTCTAACCTCCGCTTTTTATTTTATCAAACTCATTCGGAAATATCAATAGAAATTGACCAGGAATATTATTTTCGTAATGAATATTCCGTTCTCTCAACCTCGGTAATACCTTTTCTTAGTAAATCGGGAAAAACACTTTATTCGCCCTATTATTTTATTAAAAACATAAACAATGTAAATGGTATGCGTTCTTATCAATGTAAAAAGATTAATGTTGATTTTTTGAGTGATCGGATGTTTTCAAGTGACATTGAGAATCCTCCATTTTTAGTGACGGAATCGCCTGCCGTGCCCAATCAAAGAGCAAAGGGAAAAGTGCGAAGTGCAAAGTTCTTTCCGGGCACGGTGGGTCTTTCTTCTACCACTTTTAATCCGTTTTTGGTGATAAACTCTGAATATAAATCTGCTTCTTTGGAGCAGTCGCAGCAGGAAAACCCGGCGGGTAATCCTGCTGCGTTCGCCTTTCTTTCTATCAATACACATGAAAAGCCAATGACTTTTAATACCGGTGAGAGAACGGAAAGGAAGTTGGGTTATTTTGATTATATAGGTGTTCATGTGTTAAAACCGCGGTCATTTTATTTCTTATATTGGTG
>Ga0209340_1001852_pt1 | contig 13589 bp, 18 predicted proteins | sample EPASupsiteSAE323_FD_187266 | JGI IMG/M metagenome (GOLD analysis project Ga0209340, IMG submission 187266) | Bioremediated contaminated groundwater from EPA Superfund site, New Mexico - Sample SAE3-23 (SPAdes) (version 2) | ecosystem: Environmental > Aquatic > Deep subsurface > Groundwater >... | reverse complement strand
TACCACGAAAACATTGATTCGGAAACCGACATAGACGTATTCTCCAAATACAGCTCAGGCGGAGTGCCCACTCTGGTAATCGGATGCAAGTACTACAGGAACGGATCCGGAGAAGGAATCGGAGAGGTGGCCGAAGAAGAGGCGCTGAGGAAAGTGATCTGCAGAGCCACCGGCAATATCCCCGCAAGCATCTGTCAGTAAATTTCAAAACAAAAGCGTCCGCAAGGGCGTTTTTTGTTTGACAGAGGGACTCGCAATCTGTATCATATTATTATTGTTCTTTAAAAATATCGGTGATCTGCTTTAACGGTATTTAAGTATCGTTCAAGCAGGTCATCAATGATGGCTTTGCAGGAGGTGGTATCGATGTGTTGTCCCTGTTAATTGAAAAATGGTAAAGTTGTCCGATGCCCCAGTCGGACATGAACATAATTGACATCATACATTACAAGTCATCTATTATCGGGGGCTACGGCTCCCACTAATCTCTTATAGGCCCTACAAACGTAGGCGCTTTTCGTTAGTTGACAAATTTAGAAAATCATATAATATATCAATATATTGTTCTTTAAATTTTAAAAGAAGGTTTCTAATGGTCTATTTTAGCGATTTTATTATCGTTAAAGTAGGCCATTAGAGAGAAGTGTTTTCTTTGGTGGCCAGGAAAAGATGCCTATGATTGTACTATGCTGTATACCGGCTTGCGGTGTCCTCTGCGGATCCGCTATCATCACTGAACCGACCTGCACCTGACGTCAATCACGTTGCCCCCGGCAGGAGAGAAATTTTCATGAGTAAGTTCTAGTTATTAGCACCCATGGCTCGGGGTGCTACCAAGGAAGAGGAATAAAGGCTGAAAATGAGCCCTCTAGGGGTTTTATAGAGACAGGATTCGTTCCTCTCTGGCCGTTAGCCCATTTGCGCCATTTCGGCATCCGTCCTCCGTTGGACCAGGATCCCATGTTGGCGTGGCTTACCCGCACTTCCTACCCCACTCAGCCTACTCGAATTCGACAGAACGACAAAGCGTTCTCTTACAGCTTTGTGGACAGCTATTGCGTGGGAAACAAATTTGACCGAAAAGTAGATGGTGTTCCATCTTCTGAGTAGGCTTTCTTCCCACTAAAAAAATCCACCTTCTTGCAAAAAAACACGCCACACGGTAAATACTGTGTGCGCTTTTGTTTTTGGGGAAACAAAAACTCCCCTTTCGGGGAGTCGTTTGCTTTATTTCAGTTCTACTGTGGCTCCGGCCTCGGTGAATTTCTTCTTCATTTCCTCGGCTTCTTCCTTCTTGACCTCTTCCTTTATGGTCTGAGGGGCTGTGGCGATTGCGTCCACCAGGTCCTTGGCTTCTTTCAAGCCCTTCTGGGTCAGGTCCCTTACCACCTTGATGACCTCAATCTTCTTGTCTCCGGCCGATGTCAGGACGACGTTGAAAGATGATTTCTCTTCTGCGGCTGCTGCTCCTGCGGCTGCGGGTGCTGCTGCGGCTGCCACCATCTGGGGAGCGGCCGATACGCCGAACTTCTTTTCCAGGACCTTAACCAATTCGGCTAAGTCCAATACTGACATTTTTTCGATTTCCTCGACAAGTTTCTTGAACTTTTCAGGAACTTCGATTGTTTCCATTTCTTCTGCCATATGTTTTTATTATTTTAATTATTATTTATTATTATGCTTTCTTGTCTCTTATCTGCGAAAGGGCCATTACCAGCTTCCTGGTGTTTCCCGAAAGGACGGAAACCAGGTTCGATGCGGGAGCAGACATTGTTCCCAATAGCATTCCCAGCAACTGCTGTTTATTGGGCAATTCGGCTAATCTGACCACATCGGCCATTTCGTAGAACTTGCTCTCAAGGAATCCTCCGAGGATCTTGGCTTTCTGGTTCTCTTTCGAGAACTGGTAGACCATTTTGCTCGGAGCGATTTCGTCTTCGTATCCGAATACCATCGCTACTTCTCCGTTCAATCTCTTAGAATCAAGCTCGACCCCCTTGTTCTTCAGCGCTATCGTCATCAAACTCTTCTTGGCCACTTTCATCTCATTCCCCTCTTCCTTCAGCTTTTCCCTGAACTGGGCCAGATCCTTGACCTTGACTCCGGCGAAATCCATAAAGACAATGGACTTCTGCTTCTCTATCTTGGATTCGAGGTCCTTCACTATATTCTTTTTTTGTTCTTTTGTCTGCATATTATTAAAAAATCCGTGTTTACCACAGATAAAAAACGAGTTTCTTATCCTCGGCAGGTCTTAAATGCCTGCTGTCTGTGGATTATTTGGTTATGCTGGTATTATATCTTTTTTTAGCTTTTTGTCAACTCTTTGAGAATCGTTTCCCCGAATTCCTGGCTGAATTCGGCGTTTTCTCCGGTAATGATGTTTCCGTCGACGACAATCTCCTTTCTCGCGTATACGGCTCCATTTTCCCTCAATATGTTGATTGCCGACTTGTCTAATGAGGAAGACCAGACGGTGGCATTCTTCCCTTCGAGTATCCCCGCCCTCGCCAAGATGGTCGGGGCGATGCAGATGGCCGCCACGAGCTTCTTTTTATAGAAAGCGTCTTTGACTATGGAATAGGTCAGTTCGTTATCGAGCAGTTCTGCGGCTCCGCTTCCTCCGGGGAGGATGACCGCGTCGAATTCGTCGATTTTGAGGTCATTAACGAGGATATCGGCCTCGGCTTCCCCGCCGAACTTCCCCACCGCTTTATGCTTGTCGGAGGCGGTTTTCACATATATGCCTCCTTTTTTCAGGACTTCTTTGGTGATGAAGTATTCTTCGTCCCTGAAATCCTTGGAAGCTATGATCATTACAGCCTTTTTCATATATTGATATTATAGCATAAAGAAAAAAGAAGGTCACACTCTGGCTGCTTCTTCAAGGAAAAGCACCGAGTTGCTACCTTCTCTGACGATACATTCGACCGATCCTTTAATGAATCTGCATTTTCTTAAGATCTGGTCGGTCTGCATTCCGTTAAGGATTGTTATTTTTGTTCGGTAAGGATCCCCCTTGCCCTGGTCAATCTTGACGGTCAGCCGTCCTCTTTTCGAAAACTCGCTCAGGAGCATCTTTTTGAATTGGAAAGCGTCGTTTCCAATCAATTTCTTGCCGAAGAGCCTCAGCTCTATATACGCATCGTAAAGATCGTTTTCGGCAAGGCCCTCGAGCTTTTTTTGAACTTGGCCGAAGTTAATCATGATACGACTCTCTTTCAATATTCTGTGCATAATCTATCATATAAACAAAAAAGAGGCAATCGCCTCTAATTTGTCTAGTTTTCGTTTTCCTGCTTCTCTTTCCTGGCCATCCTCCAGTGGAAGATGTACAGAGGAAGGGCTATTAAAATCATCGTTACGGCATCGAGCATCTTCTTCTGCCTCTCCGCCTTTATGCAGACATCTCCGGTGTTCTCCTTCTTCCAGTTGTCGTATTCCTTGAGCATGTTTTCTATCTGGGTCTTCTGGTCTTCGGTTATCTGGCTGCTCTTCTTTAACGCCTCGGCATCGATAGAAGAGGCGAAGTAAGGATAGCTGTTGCATCGGCTGTATTCGTTCTTCTCCGCTTCGGTGAATACATATGCCTTAAGCGTAGTGTTGATCAGATTGCCCGTCCCAACAGCCAGGAAGACCAGACTGATTAGGGCGACGGTGTATAGATAGATCGTTCTTACTATTTTTGTTGTTTTGTTCATATGTTTTTATATTCTGATTATATCAGACCGGGGAAAATATGGAAAGGGCTTGATTTTTTAATATTTTATGATATTCTTTCCGAGGTTATTTTATGGCATTGATAAAAGGACTTAACAATTCCGCACAGGCGAGGAACAGTATTATGAATTCGATGGGACGGGAACCTTTAAGGACGGCCCCTACCAAAAGCCAGAAGTCCGAGCGGCGCCGTCAGGCGGCCAATCCCGAAGCGGTCTACGCAAGGATGTCGTTGCCGAAATGGTAACGCTAAAACACTCTTATACGGGTGTTTTGTTTTTTTAAAAGATTATTTTTACACTATTAGCGTTTTAATCTGAAGGGCTGGATATTTTTATCTTTTGAGCGCAGGAGAAACTCCTCTATCAATCTTTTAGTTTCTGGATAGTCATTGGCTTCCATCAGCTTGTCTCTTACCTCTTTGGCCCCGTTAAAGTTTTTGGCGTATGCGTGAAAGTGTTTTTTCAGCGTGTTGAACCTATTGGGATCGTTAAAGATTTCGGCGTGTTCTATAATAGCTTTCAATCTTTCTTCGGCAGAGGGAGATTTATCGGAAAAGAACCAAGGATTTCCCAGGGCGGCTCTTCCGACCATGATTCCGTCAATATTGTTCTCTTCAACCAATTTGCGGGCTTGTTCGAGCGATTTTACATCCCCGTTCCCTATAATCAGGGTCTCCGGAGAATATAAGTCCCTTAGTTTTATTATTTCTTTAGCCAAATCCCATTGGGCGGGATAACGGTACATCTCTTTTCTGGTGCGGAAATGTATGGTTAAGGCGGCAATGTTTTCCTTTAAGAGGGGCACGATCCATTCGGCTATCTGATTTTCATCGTATCCGAGCCTGGTTTTTACCGAAACGGGAATATTATTCGCTCCCTCCTTTGTCGCTCTGATAATCTGTTTCGCCAATTCAACATCTTTTATCAATGCCGCTCCCCCGCCCTTCTTTTCTATCGCCTTGTCCGGGCATCCCATATTGATATCGATACCGTCGAAACCGAGCTTTTCTATCTCTTCCGCGGCTTTCTTGAAGTATGCCGGGTCCGAACCGAAAATCTGAGCGACTATAGGGTGCTCTTCGGGAGAGAATTTCAATGTATCAAGGCAGACTTCCCTGCCCTTGGAAAACAGCCCTTCAACGGAAACGAATTCCGTCCAAAAGACATCCGGCCGGCCGTATTTCAAAAACATCTGCCTGAAGGCGTCATCGGTGACTCCCGACATGGGAGCTGTGGACATGATCGGCTTTTTCAGCTTTTTCCAGAAACCAGGATTCATATACACGGGATAATAGCAAGTATTGTGCGTGCAGGCAAGTTTGAGATTAAATTATGTATAAAAAGAAGCCCTGTTCCTAAAAGACTATCCTGCTTTTTCTAGTTTTTCTAGAGAAAGGGGCACCTTTTGTGAACATGGCTTTTCCTTCACCAACGAGTATGGCATAGCCACCATCATTATCTACGACAGGGAGTCCGTTCTCGTAGTAAAGTCGTCCACACTTATCACAAGCGTAGACTTCGGTGGGTATTTCGCCTTCGTTAATGAATAGTTCTCGCGGTACATTCTCAATTTTACCGGTGCAGCGTTTGCCCTTCCGGTACATTCCTGGACATCGTTGTGTTTCTTCCAAAACAATCACCTCAAAGAGCTACTTAATAGCTCTTATAAAATAGAATAATATTTATTATCTGTCAAATGCAAAGACGATGGGACGAATTTTGATCTTTTTTAGTTCTGGAAGCGCCTTCTAATGTTCAATATTCTTAGAATTTATCCATTTTGTAAAGCTTGGCAGATCTTCATCGCTGGTATAAATATACGCTCGTTTTCTCGCTCTAGTTAAGGCAACCAAGAATTTGCATATTACTTCGTCCGTTGTTTTTCCTTTTTCTAAGATGTATTTATTGTCAAAATTTACCATGAAAACATAATCGTTGGTTAATCCCTTGGAGCCTAAGATAGTCGTGATTCTTATAGGTACATCTTTGTATGTTTTCTTAGTAACTTTTTCGTCAACTTCTTTTAATATATTTTCTTTAAGTATTTCTCCGATATTAAATTCAAGGTATTTAGAAGTTTTGATAGATTCATCTTCAGATACATTTTCGTTATTAGTGATTTTTTTTAATGTTGTTAATATTTCTGTTGCTTCGTTCCTTTTTTTCTCTTCAATTAAATCAATAAATTTTTTAGATTTATCTTCATGGCTTTCGATTAAGATATTTTTAAACTGTTTTTTGGATAATACATTTTTAGCTATTATTCTCCAACCAAGATTCGATTCTTTATTTTTTAGTAATAATTTAAAGCCATCCATTAATTCGTTTTTTTCTTTTTTGGTTGATACTTTAATATTTAAAAACCCCTTCTCTCGAAGTCTGTCCTTTAATGATTTTATTTGTGATTTAAGGGAGCAGATTATTAATACAGTGTTTTTTTCTTTTGGGTTGAAAAGTTTTTTGATTTCTTTTTCAATATAATATGCTACTGCTATTTGTTGTAGTCCGGTTTTTACTACAATCTTTTTATTTTTTTCTGAAATTAAATCTTTTTCTTCTGTTGGAAAATAAATATATTTTTTTTCTTTCCTGTCTTTTAAAAAGCCTTTTTTCTTTGCCTCTTTGATGATGTCAGTAAAAGAATCTATTATGACTTCTGTGCATCTACGACAAAATGGCAGATCGAATGTTTCGAATTCTCCAGAATCGTGCTTTGAGCGGATTTCGTTTGGCTCAGCGTATTTAAAAGAATATAGAGACTGGTCATCATCTCCGACTATCAATATAGGGCTTTTTTGGGATAGCAGGTCTATTAGGCTTATTTCTAGTTTATTGAAATCTTGGAATTCATCGACTAAAATTTGAGAATATTTTGGTATCTTTTCTTTATGTTTATCAAAATATTTAACGAGGGCATATACTGAACAATTCGGACCAAAAGCGTCGTAGTATTTCCTTCTTTCGGAATAAAATTCTAAATCTTTACAATCAATTAGGTTGCATAATATTTTCTTGAAATCGGTAGTTTTTTTATTTATAATTTTATAATCTTCTTGAATAACTTCTGATATGTCTAAATAAAAATTAGTATCTTTGCCTAATCGATTAAGGGCGAATCCGTGCAAAGTTTTTACAATAGATATTCCATGTAATTCTTTCGCCAAATCTTCGGTTAATTCATTTATGAAGGATAGGGATAGGTTTTTTATTTTTCCCTTTCTTATATTATCTTCACATATTGTACGGAATAAAAAACTTTTACCCGTCCCTGGTCCGGCTATTATGATTTTTTTATAAGATTTACTTTCAACAATTTTCTTTAGACAGTCGTCGCTCTGCTCTTCATATTTTTTGTATTCTTCCTTTGATCTCATGCTTTAATTGTAGATCAAAAATTTTAAAAACTAAAATAACATATAAAACATTTTTTCTTTTATAATGCCAATTTTCTTTTCTTTGTCTTCTGATTTTTCTGCAAATGCCTGAGTTAGTATTTTATCTAGTTCTGAGTATATTTCCCATATTAAATTCCACTCTTTTTCTGTCGCCCATTCAATTGATAGACCAAGATTTTTAACTTCGTCAAAATCTAAGCACCAACCATGATCCGGATAGCTCTTTATAAGGGATTCTCCTATTTTAGTTGCTTTTTCTACCGCATTACTGTCAGCTTTTAACATTCTAGTCGTCAATAGTTTTACAATATACTCTTTTCCCACTTCAAGAGTTTTTAGGTATTGTCCGAGAATTAATGCTGGGGGGAGGCTGGCAGATAATTTTTCTACTAAAATGTCATGTTTCTTTCCGCTTTCTTCTGCAATAAGATCTAGCGTTGGTCTAATCGCAAGTGGGCTAAATCTTCTCCTGGTTTTCTCTTTAGATTCTTCTTCTAGCCCGATTTGTGGATCTAGGGGGCCTAATTCTGAGGTTGGACCAAAGATTATTTTATCTCCTCCGCAAACTAACAAAGTAGCGGCACTTTTAGCATATTTGGGCACTATGAATGTTAAATTTTCTTTAGCAAAATTTCTAAATATTTTCGCTAATTGGTATGCGGAATGAATATCTCCTCCAGAAGACATTACCAAGACATCGAGCTTCTTTGATCCTTTAAAGTTAGTTCGTAGAGCGTTGTACACTTTATCTACTAAATCAGTATCGATGCTATCTAGCGGAGTTAATAGGGGGAAAACCTTAGATCCCCTTATTCTTGATAGTTCTTGTATTTTGCTCTTCAGTTTATCTAAGTTCGGAGAATTTATTTCCTCTTTAACCGTTTTGACGATTTGTTTCTTGATAGATTTTTTTACGGGCTGTTTTTTGGCCATATGGCTTGATTTATTGTTTCGTTTATTTTACTTTAAAACTATTAGTGAATATTGTCAATTTTATGGATAATAAATATAGGAAAGACGGCCTTACAAAGCCTAGAAAACTATTTAACGGTTTTAAATTATATTAGGAAAGAAGCCGAGATTAACAATCGTTTTGATTTTGTCTGTATCTGCCACGAGGGATCCGTTGGGAAAAATTTGGAAAATATCATTATAAGATATTTTAGAGCCTTTCCGTCTAAAATCAAAAAGTGTTGAGTTTTCAAGCAAAAGAGCCATTCAACATACTGCTAAATGGCTCTAAAATTGACTCAGCGTTCTGTCTGCAGGGGAGATGGGACGTTATCGGAACCTTTTTGACGTTGAATTCATGTAATCATGGTTCAGAGTTTTCTTTTTGGCTAACCAAAAAATTAAGACAAAAAGGTTTTGAACATCGTTTTTAGTTACACCTGCTTTCGCACTCAAACGACTTTATAGAGTCATTTTTATTGTTTTCTATGCATCCTTCAACACATGATTTGCATTGGGTAAATTGAGGATCAATAATCTGCTGGCATGTTCCATTTTGGATACTGCATTTTGCATATTGTAAGCACTTGTCGCCTATTCCATACATGGTGGTGCAATAGTCAGGAGGATTGGGACCACATTTTATATCTAGTCCATGGCAATTTTCTAATTTACAGACAACCTCTTCTTCACATGATTCTTCCCAGGTACGTAAACATTTTTGTTTTCCTTCGCACCAAGTGTAGCCAGCTGAGCCGATACAGCCATGCTTATCTTTATCTCCTCCAACAATATTTCTAATGACTCGGCATTCTTTTGCTGAAAATTCCCCAGGGAAAAGAGCGTCATCAGAAGTATATGTTATTTGTTCTGTGTCTTTGTTGTTTTTTACTAAAAAGCACTGGGCACCAATAATTGGCACTCCCGATCCTTCTTGGATAAAGGCAATATACCAGCCATCACTAGCTTGTTCAGTTTTGATAAATTTTACCGGAAAGCTACCATCACTAGGATAATCTTTTAATTCGGGGAATTTTGTTTTCAATGTCTCGATTGCAACTGCTTCGCTCATTGCGGTATTCTCAGGTTTTTTAAAATAGAAATAGGAAGTAATTAAAATTAGTATAGCAACGAGACTTATTATGATGATTAGTGTTTTGTTTTTCATATGTTTATTATATCTTTAAAAACTAAAAAGCGCCAATAATGGCACCGAGATTTGCAGGAGAGATGGGACGTTATCGGAACCTTTTTTAAAGTAAATTGGGTATAAAAATAGAAAAGCCCCACATAGATTAAGCGTTGTGTGGTGTTTTTCTTTGTGGGGTTATTGCCTTTTTGCCTTTTCAATGGCTGGCTCAAGAACGTCCCTGTATTCTCTGAGTCCGAGGTGGAGAACGGTAGCATTGCCACATGTTCCTTCAACGGTCTCATCGTTCAGGTGTTTTTCGACGTGTTCAATCGCTGACGTCTTTCCGCTCTGATGGATTTTTTGAATATCATCAGAGTTGATGTCGTTTATACGCCTTAGCGCTTCAACCACATTCTCTGCAGCGTTTGGTCCGTTGTCTCGATTGTAGGCCCACGTGTTGACTTCGTCTTCTTCCAGATTAATTTTCATTACCCGGCCATTGAGATAGTCGAAGTAGGTTTGGCCATTATCAAGAATTTCTTGAGCCTGTTCTTCTGTCATTGGGGTCGGTTCATACCTCATGAAACCTAATCCCTGTGGTCTAGAAGCATTGAATAATGCTGCCAAGACCCTTGCCTTGTTAAGACCTGTGATATCCATACGATAGTATTGTACTATATTATTATATTTTGTCAATAGCTGGCAAGAAAGGTTCCGCTGTCCCCTTGCGGTTACAATAAAAAGCCTTACAAAATAAGGCTTCTTGAGTTTGCAGGGGCGGAAGGATTTGAACCCTCAAGACCTCTTTTGGAGAGAGGCAGTTTACCGTTGAGCTTACGCCCCTAAAATAAAAGGGAGAATCCCCCTTTATCTTTTAACTTCTTTAAAGGTTGTGCGCTTCTTGCACTCTTTGCAGAATTTCATCATTTCAAGCTTCTCCTCGACGGCTTTCGTCTTGTTGGTGAAGTATGATATCTTCTTGCAGACAGTACAGACGATTTTGCTCCTTTTTTTCTTTTTTGTCGCCATATTTGTTATTTATTATTCTTCTCTGAGCCGATGGTGAGAATCGGACCCACGACCTTCCCCTTACCAAGGGGATGTTCTGCCACTGAACTACATCGGCATCCGGCTGTGGGCGATGAGGGATTTGCACCCCCGAAGGCCGAAGCCATCTGATTTACAGTCAGACCCGTTTGACTACTTTGGTAATCGCCCAATGAAACAATGATAGCAAAACATTGATTATTTTTCAATAACCTTCTCCCTTTCCTTCCTCCACCCGGCTATATTCTTCTGGTGGCCGGAAAGGAGTACTGTGGGCACTTTCCACTTGACCCCTTTCTTGGGAGAGAACACTTCGGGTCTAGTATACTCGGGATATTCGACGAATCCCCCTCCTTTTACCGTCCTTTCCTTCAAAAAAGAGGGTTTTCCGAGGACATTGGGTATGAGGCGGGAGATGGTTTCGATTACGATCAATGCCGGCAGCTCCCCGCCCATAAGATCATACTCCCCAATGGACAACTCCTCGTCGGCGATGTGTTTGGCCACCCTTTCATCCACTCCTTCGTACCTTCCGCAGATGAAGATGAGATTATCGTATTTCTTCAAGGCATTGGCTTTTTTCTGATTGAAGGTCTTCCCTCTCGGAGTGAATAAAATGACCCTGGTTTTCTTCTTTTTCTTGATCTCCTCTACCGCTTTATAGATCGGTTCGACCTTCAAGACCATGCCCAATCCCCCTCCGTACGGCCTGTCGTCCACGGTTTTCCTTTCATTGTCCGTCCACTTCCTCAAATCGTGCACCTTTATCTTAAGCAGGCCTTTGTCCCGGGCCTTCTTGATGAAAGATTCGTTCAAATACGAATCGAATATGTTGGGAAATATGGTAATGATGTCGAACTGCATTGATTCCTTTGTATATCGTTTGGAGTGATAAGTCAATCAAAAAGCCCCTTTCGGGGCTGTTTGAGTTTTAGATCTTGAAATCTTCAAAGTCTTCCGTTACAGAAGTTTCTTTGGCAGGAGCCTCTTCTTGGGGCTTCCTCCTTCCGCCTTCGGGCTCTTCTATCTTCAGATTGACTCTGGCGTGATTCTTGAGGCCGATGATCCTGACCAGGTTCCTGATGGCCCTGGCTGTGGATCCCTGCCTTCCGATCAATTGACCCATGTCTTCGGGGTTGACCTTTACAGTCAGCAATACCCCCATCTCATCCACTTTCCTGTCTACCTTGACGTCATCCGGGTGATCAACTAGCGTCTTAACGATGAATTCAAGGAACTCTATATCTTTTGCTTCTGACATGTGCTAGTTCGTTCTTAATTTTAAGCTTCTCCGGGTAGTTCGACCTTTCCTTATATTTATATGCTTTCTTGCTACCCATATCCATTATCTAAAAAAACAAGAATAGTGTCAATGACACTACTCTGCTTTGGGAGCTTCTTCGGCCTTGGATTCTTCCGCGGGAGCGGGTTCGGCTGCAGGAGCTTCTTCTTTTGCTTCGGGAGCCGGAGTCTCGGCCGGCTTGGGAGCGGCGGGAGCTTCGGGGACGGCCTTCTTCTTTTTCTTGAAGACGATTTTTTTCTTTTCCCCTTTTATAACGCCTTCGTTGATGAGGATGTTGTATACCGTGTCCGACGGCTGAGCGCCGACGCTCATCCAGTAGTTGATCCTTTCGTTGTGCAAGGTCTTTTCTCTGGTCAGGGGGTTATAGAAACCTACCTGTTCGACGAACTTTCCTCCCTGGGGCGGGTTGTTCCTGTCGGTAACGACAACCTTGTATGAAGGCTGCTTTTTCTTTCCTGTTCTAAATAGTCTGATTACTAACATATTCGGTTATTATTAATGACAAAGATATACTACACTATATTCGAATTATTTTCAACCCTTGACTCGGGACGGATGTTCGGATAGTATGTCAAAGGTTGTTTACCATGATGAATAAGGAATGTAAGTGCAGAGGATCGGATTGTAACTGCTACAGAGAAAAGAAAACGAATTTTATATTCGGGATGATCGCCGGCGGACTGCTTCTTCTTGCGTTCGAGGTGATATTTTTGGGAGGGCGCCTATATTAAAGGTTGATCCTCTTTTTTTATTCCCAATCCTTTGCCTTGAGCGCCTCTTCCGCAGCTTTTAACTCGGCTTCGTGCTTGGAAGATCCGTCTCCTTTGGCGATAAGTTCGTCTCCGAGCATTACCCCCACGACGAAGTGCTTCAGGTGGTCGGGTCCGGTCTCTTCCAGGACCTGGTAAACGGGAGTGATTCCAACGATCTCCTGGGATCTTTCCTGGAACAGGGATTTAGGATCCTTGAAGAGCTTCTTTTCGATTATTTCGGCTAACTTCTTTTCAATCAGGTCCTTTTCTATAAATTTTTTGCAGGCCTCGTATCCAGAATCGAGATAAAGGGCTCCGATGAACGCTTCGAACGTGTCCGAAAGGATGTATTTCCTGGCTTTGCCTTTTTCCTTTTCTTCTCCCGAAGAGAGCAAAAGGAAATCTTCAAAACCCAGCTCCCTCGACGTGTCCGAAAGGATATTGGCATTTACCAAAGATGCCCTCCACCCGGTCATCTCCCCTTCCGGCTTATCCGGATATTTCCTGAAAAGGTAATCGGTCGTTATCAGTTCCAAAACCGCATCTCCGAGGAATTCTAGCCGTTCGTTGTGGGAGAGATAGAAATCGGGATTTTCGTTCAGGTACGAGCGATGGCAAAAGGCCTGGATCAGCAGGTCTTTGTTTTTGAAAGAGATGTTCAATGATTTCTCCAGAGGAGAAAAATCTTTCATGTTATTCTTCATCATGCTTTTCTTCTTTTTTCTCGCCTTCTTCCCCGGCCAGTTCCCGGTATACGGTTCCGAGGACCCCGTTGATGAACTTCCTGGAGTTCTCGCCTCCGAAGTTCTTGGCCAGTTCGATGGATTCGTTTATGGCCACCTTGGGCGGCACTTCGTCCTTGTTCTCGTAAAGGAGTTCAAAGATGCCTATCCTCAATACGTTCCTGTCGAGGATGTTGATCTGGGCGATGGGCCATTCGGGAGCGGTCTTCTCGATGATCTTGTCTATCACTTCTATGTTTTCCCTGACTCCGTTGACCAATTGCCAGATGAAATCGTAAGATTCGAGCCCGTGCCCGAATTCTTCGATGTTCTTTTCAGTTATCCTCTCCAAATCTCCCTCTACCCTTCCGTGGAAGTCCCACTCGTACAGGCTTTGCATAGCGACAGATCTTGATAGGTGCCTTGAGGCCATAGGCTATTTCTTTTCTTCTTTCTTAGTTTCTTTTTTGGCTTCCTTGGGCTCTTCCGTCTTGGCTTCGGCCATTTCTTTCTGCCTCTTCTTCTGCTCTTTCTTTTCGAGCTTGGCCATGACGTTTAGGAATTC